>Ga0209427_10000155_pt1 | contig 65162 bp, 61 predicted proteins | sample DeeMarSWOR136_30_FD_187465 | JGI IMG/M metagenome (GOLD analysis project Ga0209427, IMG submission 187465) | Marine sediment microbial communities from White Oak River estuary, North Carolina - WOR-1-36_30 (SPAdes) (version 2) | ecosystem: Environmental > Aquatic > Marine > Intertidal zone >...
TCGAAAGAAAGTCTTTATGCATCTTTTCTCCTCCTACTGAGCAGCAATGATCTTGGTTCCTGAACGATTGATAAGGGATGCTTTCAGGTGATTTGCCGAGGTAATGAGAACCTCTTTGCCTCCGCTCCGGACATATTCGACAGCAGCCTCAATTTTTGGTCCCATCGATCCAGGAGGGAAATGCTCCTGACCGAGATATTTCTGCGCTTCATCCACTGTCATTACTGAAACAGGCGTTTCATCAGGCTGACCATAGTTTAAATATACCCGGGGAACATTTGTAAGAATGACAAAGAGTTCAGCCTTGACTTCTCTGGCAATCAGGCTGGCCGTGAAGTCCTTGTCAATGACAGCCTCAACTCCCTGGAATAATCCGTTACCGTTGATGATCACCGGGATTCCTCCTCCTCCTGCAGCGATCACGATTCTTCCCGCAATCACCAGATCACGAATCACCCATTTCGACACAATATCAATAGGTTTTGGGGAGGGAACGACCTGACGATAGCCCCGGCCTGCGTCCTCGATCATGTTCCACTTTTTTTGTCTTTTGAGCATCGCAGCTCTGTATTGGGAATAAAAGGGGCCGACAGGCTTGGAGGGATTATCAAACGCAGGATCGTCTTTGTCCACTACAACTTGGGTGATAAGAGTGGCGACTTCTTTATCGATGGAATTCTTCCTGAGTTCATTAATAATGGCTTTTTCGAGCATGAATCCCATACTTCCCTCGGTCATTGCGTCACAGACTTCTAATGAAAATGGAGGAATCTTATTGACACTTTCTTCCATCTGGATGAGGAGGTTTCCCACTTGGGGTCCATTTCCGTGAACGATGATCAAATCATAGCCTTTTTTGACCACATGGATCATCAAGCGCGCTGCTCTCTGTGCGTTCTTCATCTGTTGCGTCTGCAGACCTCTCGTGTTTTCGGGAAGAATAGCGTTCCCGCCAAAGGCGATGAGGGCGATTTTGTTTTTCATCAGTAATCCTTGAGAACATCTTCTAAATCGGGATGGTCAATCTCTTCCAAATCATAGGTGACGCGAAGAATTTTTTTGTTTGTGTGGATCAAACGAGAAAGATCGATCGGAGTGGCACCAATTACAAGATCACACTCCACCTTGTCTATAGTTTGATTGAGTTCAGCAATCTGACTTTCGCCGTATCCCATGGCAGGTAAAACCCTGTCCAAATGTGGATATTTTTGGAAAGTATCTTTTATGCTTCCCACAGCAAATGGCCTAGGGTCCACAATTTTCAAAGCGCTGTATTTCTCTGCAGCAACAATCCCCGCTCCGTATGTCATTTCACCATGGGTGAGAGTTGGCCCATCCTCTACGACTAAAATCGTTTTTCCTTTGATTTCTTCTCCTCCTTGAACAGTAATCGGTGAATTTGCCCGGATCACAGTCGCACCAGGATTATGCTTTCGAATGTTTTCTGTTACTGTTTTGATATTTTCTTCAGAGGCGGTATCCATTTTGTTGATGATAAGAACATCAGCCCTCCTGAAATTGGTTTCTCCCGGATAATACAAGAGTTCATGGCCGGGTCTGTGAGGGTCGACCACGACAATTTCAAGATTTGCCCTGTAAAAAGGGATGTCATTGTTACCTCCATCCCACAGGATAATATCTGCTTCCTTCTCTGCCTCTTCCAAGATGGCTCCATAATCGACTCCGGCATAGACCAAGATTCCGTTTCTGATATGGGGTTCGTATTCTTCCATCTCTTCGATGGTGCACTTCTGTTTGATCATGTCATCATAGGTTGCGAAACGCTGGACTTTCTGTTCATTGAGGTCTCCATAAGGCATGGGATGACGAACCACAACAACGCGAAGGTCTTTTTCTTTAAGAAGAAGTGCAATCTTTCGAGTGGTCTGGCTTTTCCCACATCCGGTCCGGACTGCACATATGGAAATAACCGGAAGACGGCTCTTTATCATTGTTTCTTTGGGTCCTAGCAGAATGAAACTTGTTCCTGTCGCCTGTACCTCTGAAGCCTTATGCATAACGTAGGAATGAGGAACATCGCTGTACGAAAAATAAACTTCTGATACGTCAGATTCTTTTATGATATTTGAAAGTTCCTTTTCTGGATATATAGGAATCCCATTTGGATAAAGTCTGCCTGCGAGTTCAGAAGGGTATTTTCTATCTTCGATATCAGGAATCTGGGTTGCCGTAAATGCAGAAACCCGATAGTTTTCATTGTTCCTAAAAAATACATTGAAATTATGAAAATCTCTACCTGCTGCACCCATGATTATTACGTTTTTCATCAAGTTTTCTCCAATATACTGAGCCTTGAAAAATAAACGATTAGTATAATACACCCCTGATAATTATTCAAGAAGACTCCAAGTCGGATAAGCTGAGGAATCGGCTACCTGGCAATTTCTTTATCAAGGAGAAACTAGGCTAGCCGGACATTGACGAAGTTGGACAAGAGAAGAGGTTTTATTTAAAATAGATAAAAATATGGGAAGAGCTACCCAATGGTTGGAATCATGTCCGATTCGCATGATAATGTAGATGCTGTTAAAGGAGCAGTACGATTTTTTAATAGCACAGCGTGCGAGCTTGTTATCCATGCCGGAGATTTTGTCGCTCCCTTTGCAGCAAGAGAGCTGGAGCACCTTTCTTGTCCCGTTAAGGCTGTCTTTGGCAACTGCGATGGAGAAAAGAATGGATTAAGGAAGGTTATTCAAACTTTTGGACAAATCAAAGAGGCACCTTTTGGATTTTCCTTTTTGGAGCTGAAGTTTTTAGTCACCCACGTTCATGTCTCCGTTGACCGATATGCATCCTCAAGGCAATATGATGTTGTCATTTTTGGACATACACACAAGGCTGACATTCAGAGAAAGAATGATGTGCTCCTCATCAACCCCGGAGAAACAGGAGGATGGCTCTCTGGAATATGCTCGGTGGCTTTGTTTGATCCAACAACAAGAGACGCTAAAATAGTGACATTATAGACAGGGCTTTTGGGTGATTAGGAAAATCCGATAGGCTGGAAGGAATGGCAAGAGGAATACACAGGAGACAAAAGCCTACCTGGCAAAAAATTCGAAAGCCTTTATCCGTCCCTTCAAAAGAGAAAAAACCGTCGACCAGGAAAAAGTCAGGCAAACTGACTCGTCAGCCCGTGGATTTTCCCCAGCGAGGAAAATCCACTTATTCCTCGGCTCGCTCTCCTCTTTGAGGAACCATGCCCGCTCGCCTCCGGATGGCTTCCTAACCAACTTGCCTGACTTTCAAAAAAAACAGAAATGAGGATGCTTCCTAAAAACTCTGGTGTGTTGACACGTGCTATCTAAATATTTAATATATATAGGCTTGAAAGAGTAGGCGCGTAGCTCAGTGGAAGAGTGCTTCCTTGACGCGGAAGAAGTCGAGGGTTCGATCCCCTCCGCGCCTACCATTAAAAGGAGCCCGTATTCAATAAGAAGGTTATTAAAAGCGTGCATCGCCTTCCGTTTGAATACATATAGATTTGAATGGCAGAACGATTCAGTGCAGGAAAAGATAAGTCTATTTTCCCTGACGGAATGAAGACCATTTCTGACTTCTCAAATCCCTTGATATGCGAATGATGAATGAAGCAGAGGTTCAATTGAGAAAAAAAAATTCCGATGAAGCCCTAGATATCTTAAGACACAGTGCCTCCCATCTCCTGGCTCATGCTGTATTGGATTTATTTCCGGGAACCCAAACAGGGATAGGCCCTGCCGTTGAGAATGGATTTTATTACGATTTTTTAAGGGATGAGCCTTTTACTCCTGAAGATTTGGAAGCCATCGAGAAGAAGATGGGAGAATTTGTTCAGAGGGATATTCCTATCGAAAAAGTTATGTTGTCAAAGAAAGAAGCCCTAAAGCTCTTTGAAGAAAAGGGGCAAGAATTAAAAGTTGAGCTTATCCAGGAGAAGGGTGAGGACAAGGTGACATGCTTTAGGCAAGGAGAGTTCATCGATTTTTGTTTGGGCCCTCATGTTCCCTCCACTGGAAAGATTGAACATTTTAAGCTGCTCTCTGTCTCGGGTGCCTACTGGAAAGGAGACGAAAAAGACAAACAGCTGCAAAGAATTTATGGCACAGCCTTTTTCTCAAAGGAGGAACTCGAGGAGTATCTTGAGCGCATAGAAGAGGCCAAAAAGCGCGATCATAGAAAACTTGGACCCGAGATGGACCTGTTCAGTTTTAACGAAAACCTGGGGGGTGGCCTGATCCTTTGGCACCCAAAGGGATCAGCCATAAGACGCGTTATCGAAGAGTATTGGTACGAGGAACATTTTATGGATGGCTATGAGATTGTGTATTCGCCCCATATTGCTAAGCTTGATGTCTGGCATCAGAGCGGCCATACTGAATTCTATGATGCCCTGTATCCCCCGCTTCTCCAAGAAGGGATTGAATACGAACTGAAACCGATGAATTGTCCCTTTCACATCATGGTCTACAATTCCAAACCTAGAAGCTACCGAGACCTCCCTTTTCGTTGGGCAGAGCTTGGAACAGTGTACAGATATGAGAGAAGCGGAGTCCTTCATGGACTCATGCGAGTGAGGGGTTTTACCCAGGACGATGCCCATATTTTCTGTCGTGATGATCAACTTGAGGAGGAAATTAAGGGAGTCATTTCACTCGCAATAAAGATGCTGAGAACATTCGGTTTTAAGGAATATGATATCTATCTGTCTACTTGTCCGGATAAGTATTGTGGTCTTATTGAAGATTGGGACAAGGCCACTTTGGCTCTAGAGGAAGCCTTGAAGGATAAGGGACTTGAGTATCGAGTGGATGAAGGAGCAGGTGTATTCTACGGTCCAAAAATCGACATTAAAATTAAAGATGCGCTCCTGCGTTCTTGGCAGTGCACAACTATCCAGCTTGATTTTAACCTGGCTGAACGGTTTGACCTCAGCTATATAGGGGCGGACGGAAAACCGAAAAAACCTTATTTGATTCATCGAGCTCTTCTGGGTTCGTTGGAAAGGTTTTTTGGGGTGCTCATCGAGCATTATAATGGAAATTTTCCTGTATGGCTCGCTCCCGTTCAGATAGCCTTCCTTCCCATCGCTGATAGACATAACGGTTATGCACATTCCCTACAGAGACAATTCAGAGAGGAGGGATTAAGGACGTCTGTCGATCTTCGCCGCGAGAAGATCGGTTACAAAATCCGTGACGCCGAAATTCAGAAAATACCTCTTATGTGTGTTCTTGGAGATAAAGAAATATCTGAACGAACTGTCTCGCTCAGAATTCATGGAGCTGGAGACATGGGAAAGATGGGTGTGAATGAATTTCTTGAAAAAGTCAAGGATTTGGTTAAAAATAAAGCATTGACAGTAAATATTTGAGGAGGTTAATCATCAGAAGAAGGAGATTTCATCCTGGTGATAGAAAAGAAAAGCCCCACAGGGTCAACGACATGATTAGAGCAAGAGAAGTCAGGATTATTGATGAAAACAAACAACAAGTTGGCGTTTTACCTATCGCTGATGCCCTATCCATGGCAAATGAAAGAAACCTGGATTTGGTCGAGGTCGCCCCTCAGGCCGTTCCTCCTGTTTGCCGCATCATGGATTACGGAAAGTACTTGTATGAACTCCATAAGAAGGCCCACGAAGCAAAAAAACACCAGAAGCAAGTTCAGATCAAAGAGATCAAATTCAGGCCAAAAATTAGCATCCATGATTACAACTTCAAAATGCGCCATGTAGAAAGATTCCTGAAGGAAGGGAACAAGGTGAAAATCACAGTGATGCTTAGAGGACGAGAGAAGGCTAAACCAGAATTAGCCCACGGCATCCTGGATCGAGTATTTGAAGACATAAGGGAGCTGGGGCAGCAAGACAGTGAAATTCGGAGCCAACCCTGGGCTGTTTCGGTCCTGTTGAGTGCAATAAAGTCTGGAGGAAAAGATGCCAAAACTAAAGACGCACAAGGGAGCCAAAAAGAGATTCAAGGTGACAGCAAAGAAGAAAGTCGTTCATAATAAAGCCTATAAAAGCCATATACTTACAAAAAAGTCAGCGAAGAGAAAAAGGCATTTAAGAAAAAAGGATACGATAAGTCAGTCAGATAGGGGACAGATTAAAGATATGCTTCCCTATGATCTTTAGGGACATATTTCTTCAAGGACGCGGGCAGGACCCGAAATTGTCTTTCACAGGATAGAGTGCTTTGGATTCCTGAATTTAAGAGATAAAGAGAATCGAAGGAGAGCAAAATGCCGAGAGTGAAAAGAGGAACGAAAAAGAGCCGAAGACGGACAAAGATTTTAAGGATGGCAAAAGGCTACTGGGGAGCCCGAAGCCATAATTACAGAACAGCCAAAGAGGCGGTTGAGAGAGCGCTTCTGTACTCCTATAGGGACAGAAGAACAAAAAAAAGAGATTTTAGGCGGCTGTGGATCATCAGGATCAAGGCGGCCGTCGAACAGAATGGTCTATCCTATAACCGCTTCATACATGGATTGCGTCAACTGAACATTGAGCTTGACAGGAAAATCCTGGCCGATTTGGCTGTTCACTCTCCCCAAACTTTTTTCCGCATCGTGCAAAAAGTCAAGGAAGCCCAAACATAGAAAAAAACAAGGGAAATATGGAAGATCTCAAAATACAAATTGAAGAGAAAATAAAGGTGTTCGATGAAGCCTTGGCGAAAGTTAAGGATCAGAAATCTCTTCAAGAACTCCGCAATGAATTTCTCAGCAGACAAAGAGGCATCATAACGGGACTCTTCAATGTTTTGAGAAGCTTAAAACCCGAAGAGAGGCCAGAAATAGGGATATTGCTCAACGATTTTAAAAAGCATGTCCAAGACAAAATTCAGACCCTCCATGAGAAGTTTTCCACTCCCCAAGAAGTTGCGGAATCAATTGATCTAACGCTTCCAGGGGAGAAAATTTATTGGGGCGCTCCTCATCCAGTCCTTTTGTTTCAAGAAGAGATCGAGCGCATCTTCCTGAGAATGGGTTTTTCCATCGCCGATGGCCCAGAGATAGAGACAGACTATTATAATTTTGGAGCGTTGAATTTTCCTCCCCATCATCCAGCTCGAGATGACTGGGACACGCTCTACATCACAGAAGACTTGCTCCTTCGCACACACACGTCCCCTGTTCAGATAAGGGTCATGGAGAAGCGAAAGCCCCCTATCAGGATCATCATTCCAGGAAAGGTCTACAGGAAGGAAGCTCCTGATCCCACTCATCTTCCGATGTTTTTCCAGGTGGAAGGCCTGGTGGTTGATTTGGGAATCACGTTTGCCCATCTTAAAGGGACTCTGGAGTATTTTCTGAAGATCCTTTTTCATGAAAAAATAAAAATCCGATTCCGTCCTAGCTTCTTTCCTTTCACTGAACCGTCTGCAGAAGTCGATATCGGGTGCACGGTATGTGGGGGGAAGTCTAAAGAATGTCGAGTCTGTGGCGGCGGAGGTTGGATAGAAATACTGGGAGCAGGGATGGTAGATCCTCAAGTCTTGAAGAATGTGAACATCGATCCAGAGAAATACTCAGGTTTTGCCTTCGGACTAGGTGTGGACAGAACGGCTATGTTTGCCTATCAGATACCAGACATGAGGCACTTTTACGAGAATGATTTGCGATTTATAAGGCAGTTTTCCCTAAAATGAAGATAAGCTTGAACTGGCTCAGGGAATATGTTGCTGTTGACCTGTCTATCCAACGTCTGGTCCAGTTGTTAGATAATATCGGATTGTTGATCGAAGAGTGGGAAGAGAAAGAGGGCGATGTCATCCTAGATATTGAGACTTATGCTAACCGTCCAGACACGCTGGGCCATAAGGGTGTGGCCAGAGAGCTAGCAGCAGCTCTTGGCCTTCCTCTCAAGGAACAAAGCTGGCCTCTTGCCGAGATCAGTGAGATGGCTTCAGATCTTGTTGATGTACAAATCTGGGATGATGATCTTTGTCTTCGCTACTGTGGAGCAATCGTCAAGAATGTCAAAGTCGAGCCCTCACCTGAGTGGCTGAGAAAGAAGATTGAAGCTATGGGCTTGAATCCTGTCAACAATATTGTGGATGTGACAAATTATGTTCTTTTTTCAACTTCACAGCCCATCCATGCCTTTGATCTAGCCAAAATTTCTGGCAAAAAAATCATAATACGCCGGGCGAATAAAGGTGAAAGTCTACTCAGCTTGGATAAAGAAAACATCGATCTCTCCACTGAAATGCTCGTGATAGCTGATGAGAAAAAGCCGATAGCTCTGGCAGGAGTCATCGGAGGCGAGAATTCGGCAGTGCTGGGATCCACGCAGGATGTCTTTATTGAAAGTGCTTATTTCGACCCAGTATCCATAAGAAAAACGAGTAAAAACACTGGGATTCAATCAGATGCCTCTTTCAGGTTTGAGCGAGGAGCGGACATTTCCTTTGCACCAGAGGCTGCCCGTATGGCCGCCTCATTGATGACTCATTTCGGAGGAAAAGTGTGTAAGGGGATTGTGGATGTCTATCCCAAACCAAGAAAGACCAAGTCGATTATGCTTCGTAATCATAGGGTGACGGCTCTTCTTGGGATTGATGTGGATGACAGATTTATTGAGCATACTCTAACCCATCTAGGATTTCAAGTGGAAGCCCAACAGTATGGAATTAGAAAGGTCAAAATTCCTCATTTCAGGATTGATATCGAGAGAGAGGCAGATTTGATTGAGGAGATAGCCCGTTTCTATGGGTATGAGAAAATACCTATCCAAATTCCTCCCCTCAGAACCCTCGATCCAATTCTCGATCCTATAAAAGAAAAGACAGATAAGTTACGTCGGCTTCTTTTTCATCATGGATTTGATGAAGTGGTGAACTTCAGTTTCATGGATCCTGAAACAGAGAAGTGGTTTTCTTCTGGATCCAAGCCTATAGAGATCCGAAATCCCATATCTCAAAAAACGTCCTTGCTGAGAACGACCCTGATCGGAGGACTACTTGAAAATGTAGTCTGGAACAGAAACAGAGGCGCGGAAGGAATTCATATCTTTGAGGTTGGCAAAATTTTTTACTGGGATGCTGATACACACAACGAAAGAAATATGCTTGCGTTGGCGATGTGGGGTCATGTGGGGCAGAAACATTGGAGAAAAAAAACTCCCGATGCCGATTTCTTTCATCTTAAGGGAACTTTTGAGGCCCTGCTCGTCCAATTGCGCTATGATCCCTTTTCTTTCCAAAAAGAAAATCATGCCCATTTCCAGGAGGGATATTCACTTGCTTTATACGTCAAAGGCGAAAAGATCGGTTATCTGGGATTCCTGAATCAAGAAATTTTGGATGCTTATCTGTTGAAAGAAAATGTGTTGGCCGCAGAAATCAACCTGGGTCAGTTGTTTGAAAAACAGTCTCAGCCCTTTCAGTTTAAGTCTGTAGTCAAATATCCGAGTGTCAATCGGGACATTTCCTTTATCGGGGATAAGAGTATAGCTTTTGAGAAAATCAAGGAAATTATCGAGAAACTTCGATTGCCTCATTTAGAGAAATTCACTCTTTATGATCGGTTTTCAGGTGCAGTGGTTCCTAAAGATAAGGTCAGCATATCCTTGAGATTCGTTTTTCGCCATCCTCAAAGGACCCTTCATGCAGATGAAGTGGATGTTCTTCAGGAAAAAATCATTGCTGCTCTTAGAGCACGCCATAACTTTCAATTAAGGGAAGGAGGGAAAATTGACAAGTGAATTAGAAAGACTTAAAATTTTAGAAGGTAAAATCTCTCATGTTGTGGATTACATAAACAAGCTAATGAGTGAGAACGAACGGTTAAGGCAGCAGGTTAAGGAGTTGAAGGTAGAAAAGAAAAGTTTTGAGGATCAGGCAAAAAAAGTAGAAAAGGTCGATCAGGATTTGAAGAAATACGAAGAGGAAAGAGAGATAATAAGAAGGAAGATTGAGACTATCATCACAAAAATTGATGAGCTATCAATATGATCGATAAAGTTATTGAAATCGAAATTTATGGGCAGAAATATAGAATAAAAGTCAAAGGAGAAGAGGATGAAAAATATATTAGCCATCTTACTTCTTTTGTTGATCAAAAAATGCGTGAGGTGGCTGTAAGGTCAAAATCTGTGGATGTCTTGAAGGTCGCTGTTTTAGCGGCATTGAATATCGCAGATGAACTTTTCCTCTGTCAGAAGAATCTGGATCAGCTAAATGAAGTAATAGGGCAAATGGAGAATGAAATAGAAAGTTTGGAGGTTCTTGCTTTTAAAGATGAAAATACATACGAAAACCTGGAAAAAGCGACTGAATGAAGCGGTCATACCCGTATGGGAAATCATAGATGAGTTAACGGGAATCTTTAACCAAGCTAGGCGAAAGGATAGGACGCCGATATTCAAAGATTGCGCAAAATATCCTTCATATGGTTACTTTCGTTTGACTTTGGGAATAGAGTGACTGTCACCTAAACCTCCAACCTTTCATCTCCTTTGGCGGCCCCTAAAAAGGAGGTGGTCAAAGTGAATCTTGTTTATTTCATTATTGCCGGTATTTTACTGATTTTATCGGCGACAATAATATTAATCTTTGTTAAGAGAGCAGGAGGAACCCGAGCTCTTTTCAAAGCTCAACAGGAAGCCAAAGTCGTTTTGGAGCAGGCTCGGGAAGAGGCCGAAAAAATCAAACGTGAGGCTTCCATCGCTGCAAAGGAAAAGCAGCTCAATCTTAAGACAGAGTTTGAAAGACAAACCAGGGACAGAAGCCGAAAACTCAATGAACTGGAAAGAAGACTGGTTCGCAAGGAAGAGAATCTGGAACACAAGTATCAAGTTCTCGAGAGGAAGGAAAGGGATTTTTCCCATAAAGAGCGGAGATTGTTTTCAAGAGAACGAGAGCTGGAAGAGAAGGAAAAAGAGTACGATGAGTTGAACAAAAAAGCTGTTGAAGAAATGGAGAGAATCGCCAGCATGAGTCAAGAGGAAGCAAAAAAAGAATTGATGAAAAAGATGGAGGATGAAGCCAAACTGGATGCGGTTCAAATACTGCGCAAGATCGAGGAGGAAACGCGAGAAAAAGGTCAGGCGTTAGCCAGGGAAATAATCAGTCAAGCTATTCAGAGATCTGCAGCTGAACATGTTGTCGAGACGACTGTATCGGTGGTTGATCTCCCATCGGATGACATGAAAGGCCGGATTATAGGAAGAGAGGGCCGAAACATTCGTGCCCTTGAGTTGGCTACCGGAGTGGATATTATAGTCGATGACACACCTGAGGCTGTGATCCTTTCTAGCTTTGATCCTATTCGACGAGAGATGGCTCGTCTGGCCATCGAAAAGCTTGTGATCGATGGAAGGATACATCCTGCTCGTATCGAGGAGGTCGTAGAGACGGTCAAGAAGGAACTAGAAGAATCAATCAAGCAGGAGGGAGAGTCTGTCGTTCTAGAGCTTAGGATACAGGATATGCATCCGGAGCTCATAAAACTTCTGGGAAAGTTGAAGTACAGAACAAGCTATGGCCAAAACGTCCTTCAGCATGCCAAGGAAGTTTCCTATCTTGCCGCCCTCATGGCTAAAGAATTGGGGGTAGATACGAATATCGCGTTGAGAGCTGGACTGCTGCATGATATTGGCAAAGCTGTGGATAAGGAAGTAGAAGGGACCCATACAGAATTGAGTGTAGAGCTGACCAAAAAATATGGAGAAGCGGATGCGGTCATTCAGGCAATCGCTTCCCATCATCGAGATGTTGATTTTCCATCTATCGAGGCTGTGCTGGTTCAAGCCGCTGATACCCTCTCTGCGGCCAGGCCGGGTGCCAGGAGGGAACTCTTAGAGGCTTATATCAAGAGATTGGAAAAATTGGAAGAGATTGCCAACTCATACGAGGGAGTAGCCAAAGCCTTTGCTCTCCAAGCAGGAAGGGAGATAAGAATTATTGTTGAAAGCCAAAAGATTTCAGATGAGAAGGCTGCGCTTGCCGCCAAAGAGATCGCGGAGAAGATAAAGGAAGAATTGGATTATCCAGGACAGATTAAGGTGACGGTTATCAGGGAGATGAGGGCTATAGAATATGCACGATAAGTTTGGATTCCTGTTTTTGGGTGACATCATAGGAAGACCGGGAAGAAAAACATTGAAAAAGTTTCTTCCCCTTTTGGTCGAAAAGTATTCGCCTTCGTTCATCGTGGCTAATGGAGAGAATGCAGCCGGGGGAATTGGCATTACACCCCAGGTCTGTCAAGAGCTTCTTGATCATGTGGATGTTCTAACTTCCGGCAATCATATCTGGGATAAAAGAGAGGCAGTCTCCTATTTGCAGAAAGAGCCGCGGCTGCTGCGTCCGGCTAATTATCCTCCAGATAATCCTGGTAAAGGAGTCTATGTTTTCGAAATCAAAGGTGGTTTGAAGATTGGTGTGCTCAATCTTCAAGGAAGAGTTTTCATGGAACCCATAGATTGTCCATTTCGGATTGCTGACCTTGAGCTTGAGAAAATCAAGGATCAGGGAGTTCTTACAATTGTGGATTTTCATGCAGAAGCGACATCAGAAAAACAGGCCATGGGATGGTATCTTGATGGAAAGGTATCAGCAGTCATCGGAACCCACACCCATGTTCCAACGGCAGATGAAAGAATTCTTCCTCAGGGGACAGCATTTATGACCGATGTAGGAATGGTGGGAGGATATGACTCAGTCATAGGCATAAAAAAAGACCAGGCCATCGAGAGATTTTTAACATCCCGGCCTCAACGCTTTGAACCCGGGAAACGGGGAATGATTTTTTCGGCTGTCTTCGTGGAAGTCGATGCGCAATCAGGAAAAGCTCTTTCTGTTAAAAGAGAGATGATTGTAGAGGAAGAGAGGGAAAATGGAACGCGAGGGAAAATCTGACAGGATCTATACCGTCTCAGAAATCACACGTTTGATTCGACTTGAACTGGAAAACAGATTTCCTTTGGTATGGATAGAGGGAGAAATAGCCAACTTTACAAAAGCTCATTCCGGACACCTTTATTTTACTCTGAAGGACGAAGCGAGTGCACTCAGTTGTGTGATGTGGCGTTCAAATGCTCAACGGGTGCCCTTTGAGTTGGAGACAGGACTTCAGGTAATCTGCAAGGGTCAGATATCGGTCTACGAACCCAGGGGACAATACCAGCTCTTAGTGGAGAACGTTGAACCAAAGGGGAAGGGCGCCCTACAACTGGCCTTTGAACAACTCAAGGAGAAGTTAAAGAAAGAGGGATTATTTGATGTAAGTTTAAAGAAAAAACTTCCTCAATTGCCCAAGAAAGTTGGAGTTGTGACTTCGCCGCGCGGAGCTGCTATCATCGACATAATCAAAACCCTGGAAAGGCGCTTTGCCCGACTCCACATCCTGATATATCCTGTAAAAGTCCAGGGTGAAGGTGCCGCGAATGAAATAGCAGAAGGAATTGACTACCTGGGCAGCCTACCGGATGTCGATGTCATCATTGTAGGGCGTGGAGGAGGTTCTTTGGAAGACCTTTGGGCCTTCAACGAAGAGCAGGTAGCCCGGGCAATTTTCCGCTGTCCTGTTCCAATAATTTCCGCAGTTGGCCATGAGATCGACTTCACTATTGCCGATTTTGTTGCGGACATCAGAGCTTCGACTCCCTCTGTGGCAGCAGAAATGGTTATAGAGAAGGAACAGTCCTTTCTTGAGCGCATCGGGAATCTAGAGAAAAGAATCGTTTACCATTTACAGTACTCTGTCCAAGAAAAGAGACATGAAGTTTTCAACCTGATCCATCATCAGGCCTTTCAAAACTTCAAAGTCCGTTTACTTAACCTCATACAACGAGTCGACGATCTGGAATCTAGATCTGGTCATGTAGTTCGGGGGATGGTACAGAAGATTGCTGAATCCAAATCCAGAGTTGTTCTTTTGGGAGAGATGCTTTCGAGTTCTATGAAAAGAGCTCGTCAAGATATCCAATCCAGGTGGGAAAGGCTTTCGGTGGAGCTCGACAGTCTGAGCCCTTTGAATATACTCAAAAAGGGATACACCCTCTGCTGGAAAGCTTCATTAGGAAGACTTATCCAGAAAATAGAGGAGATTGATCAAGGCGATGAGGTAACTGTTTCCTTTTACAAAGGTGAGTTCACGGCGCAGGTGAGGGAGATTGATAAGAGGCGACTCATCGAATCCCGTGTCCAAAGAGGCCAGGAATAAACAGGGAGGAGAACAATGAACGAGCCAAGCTTTGAAAAGGCGTTATCTGAATTAGAAGGAATCGTGGAAAAGTTAGAGAAAGGAGGGCTTGCCCTGAATGAGTCTTTAGCTTTGTTCGAGAAAGGGGTGAAGCTGTCCAGATTTTTAAGGGAGGAACTAGAAAAGGCAGAAAAAAAGATTGATATTCTACTCAAAGATGAAAAGGGTGATATCAAAAAAGAGGCCTTCGAGCTCGAGGAAGAAGAAAAAACAGATTCAGAGAATGAAGAAAATCCGGATAAGGAGGAAAACAACGATCTTCCGTTTTAAATTCCGATGAACGTCGAGAAAAGGCTCCTGTTGAAAAAAGAGGCGGTTGAAGCAGAACTCAATCGCATTCTTCCTGATGGGGATTCTCTGCTTGTTGAAGCCATGCGATACGCTGTCCTATCAGGAGGAAAGAGATTCAGGCCCCTGCTTGCCCTTTGCTCCGGAGAGAGCTTCGGCCTCAGCCAGGGAGTCATTCTTCCTTTTGCCTGTGCTGTTGAATTGATACATAATTATTCGCTCATCCATGACGATTTACCCATGATGGATGATGATGATTTTCGTCGCGGGAAACCCTCCTGTCATAGAGCCTTTCGTGAAGACGTAGCCCTTTTAGCAGGTGATGCTTTGTTGACCTTAGCTTTCGAGACCATTGCCTCTGCTCCGGTGGGAAAGGAGCATTTCGCGAGAAAAGAACGCTTTATGAAGGAGATCGCTCAAAACGCAGGGATCAATGGTATGGTCGGAGGACAGCTTTTGGACATTACTCTTATGCCCGATAGTCTTTCTGAAGAACGTCTGCTTGATTTAATGGAGAGGAAGACTGGAGCATTGATTGTGACATCTGTAAAGGTTGGACCAATCCTTGCAGAGGCTAGCTCCTCGGAACTTAGCCTTATTGTCGACTATGGCAGAAATCTCGGTATGGCCTTTCAGATCAGGGATGACATCCTCGACTTTCCCGAAATTTCCCCCCAATCCTCTCCTGTGCGTCCTAATGCAGCATCCTTTTTCGGTATGGATGAAGCCAAGGCAAGATTGAAGAACCATGTTCGGCTGGCGATCGAAGCTCTAGATCAAGCTTCTTTAGCATCAGAGGAACTGCGTTTTTTGGCATCGCAGCTTTCGGAGATTGAGAGATCATCATGATTAAAATTTTAAATGAGGTAAACGGTCCAGAGGACTTGAAGAATTTGTCGGTCAAGGAACTTTCAGAGCTGGCCACAGAGATTAGGGCATTGATACTAAAAGTCGTTTCCAAAAACGGCGGGCATCTTTCTCCTAATTTAGGGGTTGTGGAAATCACCTTGGCTCTCCATCATGTTTTCGATTCCCCCAGGGATAAAATCATATGGGATGTGGGCCATCAATGTTATACCCACAAAATTCTGACTGGCAGAAAGGATAAATTTTCTTCGCTTCGTCAATTGCATGGACTTTACGGTTTCCCCAGTAGAGAGGAAAGCGAACACGACGTATACAACACAGGTCATGCATCTACTGCCCTTTCTGCAGCTCTGGGCTTGGCGGTAGCGCGCGATAAGAGAAAGGCTGATTATGATGTGGTGGCTGTTGTCGGGGACGGAAGTCTGACGGGAGGCATGGCTTGGGAGGCTTTGAACCAGATTGGTCATCATCGGCCAAAATTGATCATCATTCTCAATTACAATGAGATGTCCATATCTCCAAATGTCGGAGCCCTGTCCAAATATCTTTCTTATCTCGTATCAGGCCAGCATTATCTGCGGATCAAAGACCAGGTTAAGTCTATCCTTAAACATATCCCGGCCGTGGGCTGGCCAGTGATTAAGGTGGCCAGAGCTGTGGAAGAGGCGTTCAAAAAGGTCTTTTTTCCCGGATTGGTTTTTGAAGAACTAGGGATTCGTTATATCGGTCCTGTCCAAGGACATAGTCTGGGGTCATTGATCGAAGTCTTTAAAAGAGCGAAAGCCTACAGCGGACCCGTCTTGATCCATTGTGTTACCCAGAAGGGAAGAGGATATCAACCAGCCCAGGGCAATCCAGCCCAGTTTCATAGTGCTTCTCCTTTTGACATCAAGACGGGAAAGCCTAAAAACAAAGACAAGAGACCTACTTATTCTTCGGTGTTCGGGAAAACCTTGTTGGATATTGCAGAAAAAGACGAGAAAATCGTGGCCATCACGGCGGCCATGCCTGAAGGAACAGGATTGAAGCTGTTTAGTGATAAATTTCCTGATAGATTTTTCGATGTAGGAATTGCCGAGCAACATGCGGTTGATTTTGCAACTGGATTATCATTGAGTGGGTATAAGCCTGTCGTAGCGGTCTATTCCACTTTTTTACAGAGGGCTTACGATCAACTCTATCATGATGTGTGTCTAATGGATATTCCGGTAGTTCTTGTTCTGGACCGCGCTGGGATCGTTTCAGATGATGGGCCCACTCACCAAGGTATCAACGATATTGTCTATCTGGGACATTTGCCTCACATGATAGTCATGGCACCCAAGGATGAAAACGAGCTACAGCATATGCTCTTTTCTGCCCTTTCTTATGGTCATCCGACATCGATCCGGTTTCCGAAGGGAAAGGCACATGGAGTGGAAATGGATGAGTCCCTCCAGGACATTCCACTGGGGAGTAGTGAGATTTTGAAAGAAGGAAAGGATGTTCTTCTTGCCCTGGGTAGTATGGTTTACCCCTCACTGGAGGCGGCGCATCGTTTGGAGAAAGAAGGAATCAGCCTGGCGGTAGTGAATGCTCGATTTGCCAAACCCTTGGATAAAAAAAGCATCCTCAACCTTGTCCATAATGCAGGGATGGTCATAACCGTTGAAGAGGCGGTGAGAGTTGGAGGGTTTGGAAGTATTGTACGAGACTTTTTGGACAGAGAGGAGCTGTACCATATCCGTTTTAAAAGCATAGGTATCCCGCTAGAAGTTTATCCCCTAGGCAAAGCCGAGCAAATAAAAAAGATGTATAGACTCGATAAGGAAGGTCTGGTCCAGGAAATAAAGAGGTTTTACGAAGCAGGGCTGAAAAAGAATAATATTTAAAGACGCCATCGAAATATTCCTCCGAGAGTAGAGAGTCAACACTCAGGAGGCGAGGATAAAGGTGGAATCATCCATGCAAAAAGGGAAGCTAAAGGAAAGGGCGGATAAGATAGTCGTAGACAGAGGTTTGGCTGAAAGCCGGCACAAAGCGCAAGCGCTGATCATGGCAGGAGTTGTTTATTCCGGAGAGACGAGGATCGATAAGCCTGGAGAAAAATTGAGTGTTGACCAAGCGATTTTCATCAAAGAGCAAATTATGTTTGTCAGCAGAGGAGGGCTAAAATTAGAGGAAGCATTAGAAAAATTCAAAATTTCTGTAGAGGGTAAGGTTGTAGCGGATTTGGGTTCATCCACTGGAGGATTCACGGACTGCCTCCTCCAAAGGGGGGCGAGAAAAGTCTATGCCGTAGATGTGGATATCAGACAGATCGATCAGCGCTTAAGGAAAGATCCACGCGTGAATTTGATCCAAAAAAATGCTCGATACCTTGATGCCGAAGATTTTGATGATCCTTTAGAGCTTGTCACGCTCGACCTTTCCTTTATTTCTGTCTTGAAAGTCCTCCCGGCTCTCAGAAAGTTGCTTGGAGAAGGTCTGCTCCTAGCTCTGATAAAGCCTCAGTTTGAAGTTGGTAAAGGACAAGTGGGGAAGAAAGGCGTGATACGTGATCCAGGATTACATCAAGATGTGCTCGTTCGGATGGTCAAGGAAGGAGAGGAAATGGGATTTTATCCCAAGGGATTGTTCAGACCATCCACCCGGGGTCAAAAAGGCAACCAGGAATTTTTTCTTTTGTGGTCTTTACGCAAGTCAAACTTGCATTCCGAACATATAAAGATATTAATCAAGGAGGCTGTCTGGGATGGGAAAAATTGAGAACGTTGGATTTGTTATTAAGGCCCATGCACCGAATGTTACGAACATCTTGAAGGACTTGATGAAGTACTTCGAAGCCAAAAACATTGTCTGTATTCTGGAAGAGGTGGCTGCGAAAAAGTTGAGGAAAAAGGACGGGATCAAGAGGGAAGAGCTTCCCAGTCGAGTCGATTTAGTGATCGTGTTGGGCGGAGATGGAACTCTTTTGAGTATTGCCCATGTAGCTGCCCAGAAAGATGTTCCTGTCTTGGGGATAAATCTGGGGGCTCTCGGCTTTTTGACCGAAGTTCCCCTTGACGAAATGTATTTAACCTTGGACTCTTACTTAAGGGGAAATGAAGAGATAATCAGCAGTAGACGTATGTTGGAGGCGAAGACAAGAGGTAGAACCTATTATTGCTTGAATGATGTGGTGATCAATAAAGGAGCATTAGCCAGGATGATTCAATGTGCCATCTGGATTGATGATAAGGAGATTTCAATGACCAAGGCCGATGGTTTTATTATCTCAACCCCTACCGGCTCAACTGCCTACTCGCTCTCCGCAGGAGGTCCGATTATCCAGCCGTACATCCCTGCCATCATCATCGCTCCTATATGTCCACACACTTTATCCTTCCGGCCGATGGTTATCTCTTCGGAGTCATCGGTTAAAATTCAGCTTCTTACAGGAGGAGAAGAAGTTTATCTTACGATTGACGGTCAAAGAGGCAATCGGATGAAAAAAAATGACAAAGTCGAGGTCTGTTGCAGTGGTCTTGAACTTCGATTAATTTCTTCACCCAAGAGAAATTTTTTTGACCTTCTTCAGCAAAAACTCGGGTGGGGATAAAATAGATTTTTAAAACTCCTATGCTTCATGCCTGGGTTTGACTTTTATAAAAGGCAGGATTATCATTTTTCATCATGGCAGAGAATATCAGGGTAGCTTTTGTTTCAGCCGAAGCTTCACCGTTTGCTAAACTAGGCGAGATGGCTGATGTGGCCTATGCTCTGCCCAAACATCTTTCCTCTTTGGGTTTGAACGTCTTGCTCTTCATGCCCAAATACAGAAGACCCGAAATCGATTCCTTGCCCAAGGAATTGGTTTGTTCCAATCTACTTGTTCCATTGGGCGATAGAAAGATCAAGGCCCAAGTGTTCAGAGGAGAACAGGGCAAGTATGATATCTATTTCATCGATAATCCCAAGTATTTTTGGAGAGATCATATATATGGAACAGGGAAAGGACAGTATCTGGATAATGATGAGAGATTTGTCTTTTTCTGTCGCGCTGTTGTAGAGTTCATGCTTAAAGCCGACATGGAGATGGATATCATCCATTGCAACAATTGGCCGACGGCTCTCATTCCTGTTTTCATCAAGACCAACAGTGCTTGTAAAAAGCGGTTTAAAAATACAGCAACGGTTCTAACCCTTCATAACATTGCTTATCAGGGAGAATTTCCTCCTGATTCTCTTATTTTGATGGGCTTGAATTGGAAGTATTTTACTCCTAAACAATTTTCATTGAATGGCATGTTTAATTTTCTTAAGGCTGGAGTGTTTTTTTCTGATGTGCTCAACACGGTCAGTTCTTCCTATAGAAGGGAGATCCTCACCAGGAAACATGGACTTGGTCTAGAGCAGCTTTTAAATCTCCGAAGAGAGGTGTTTTTCAGTATTCGAAACGGCATCGATTATGAAGTGTGGAATCCAGAAACTGATCCCTTCATCGCGACCAATTATTCCTTTAATAAGTTGGGAGGTAAAAGAAAGTGCAAAGAGGATTTGATCAAAGAATTTGGTCTCTCTATAAGCAAAAACACTCCTGTCGTAGGTCTCGTCTCCTATATGAGGAGGCATAAAGGTTTCGACATTCTTCTTGAAGCAATGGATGAGATTGTGGAAATGGATGTAGCCTTGGTTATTCTCGGTCTAGGTGAGGAGATATATGAAAACCGACTTATTGAAACCCAGAGAAGGCATCCCCAGAAAGTGGCGATTCGACTGGAGATGAATCCTGTTTTGGTTCATAAAATAACGGCCGGGGCCGATATTTTTCTCATTCCTTCCCTTTACGAGCCCTGTGGTTTGAATCAGCTCTACGGCTTCAGATATGCTACCGTGCCTGTAGTTCGAGCGACAGGAGGATTGGAAGAAACAGTAAAACCGTTTGATCCAAATTCACTAAAAGGCAATGGTTTTGTCTTCCATGATTATTCCGCAAAGGCCATGTTAAATGCCTTGAAAGAAGCTCTGAAATATTATGGGAAACCTGGAATTTGGAATAAGATACTTGCAGCTGGAATGAAGGAAAATTTTTCTTGGGACCAGGCTGCAAAGAGGTATGCAAAACTCTATAAAAATGCTATCGAGATAAGAAGAGGAGGAAAAGGTGTCTGAAGATTTCTTGGATGTTTCTGATAATACTTTTGAACAAGAAGTGATCCAGTCAGAGCTCCCGGTTCTTGTGGACTTTTGGGCTGTTTGGTGCCCCCCCTGTAAGATGGTCATTCCGACTATCGAGCATTTAGCACAAACCTATAAGGAGCAATTAAGAATCGTGAAGCTGAATGTGGATGAAAACATGAAAACATCATCAAAATATGGCGTGATGAGTATTCCGACCCTTCTTCTTTTCAAGGGAGGGGAACTGAAAGAGACTATTGTTGGAGCTCAGCCTCAGGAAAAAATCGTGCAGATTGTATCAAAACACATATGAGTCAATTACGTGATGTGATCATCATTGGTGCAGGACCAGCAGGTTTGGCAGCCGCAATTTACACAGGTCGAGCTCGACTCGATACCCTGGTTCTCGAAAGGGCTGCCCCTGGCGGTCAAATTCTGCTGACCGATTATGTCGAAAACTATCCCGGCTTTCCAGAAGGAGTTGCACCTTTTCAGCTGATGGAAGATATTCGCAAACAAGCCGATAAGTTTGGAGCCAAAATCGTTATAGATGATGTGAAGGGAATCCAAAGGAAGGAAGATTTCTGGCAGATCATTGGCAGCAGAGAGGAGTACGGTGCACGGGCAGTCATTGTTGCTACAGGCTCATCCCACCGCAGACTTGATGTCGATGGAGAGAAGGAATTGACAGGAAAAGGTGTGTCATACTGTGCGACATGTGATGGGGCATTTTTCATGAACAAAGACGTCGCTGTTGTTGGTGGGGGGAATTGGGCATTGACCGAAGCAATTTTCCTGACGAGATTCTGCCGAGTAGTTAAAATCATCCATCGTCGGGATCAATTTCGAGGAGAAAAAATACTCCAGGAGAGAGTCTTTGGAAACCCGAAAATTAAAATTCTTTGGAACACGGTTGTGGAGAAAATTTCAGGACCAGATATCTTAAAATCTGTAACAGTACGTGATGTTAAGGATAACGCCACTTCTGAACTGAAACTTGACGGTCTATTTGTTTCGATCGGGACTGTACCCAATTCCGAGGTAGTGAAAGATCTCGTGCATAGGAATGAGTGGGGTGAAATCCAGGTCGGAAGTGACATGTCCACTCCACAGCCTGGACTTTATGCGGCCGGTGATGTGACAAATGCTAGTCCCCAGCAGATGGCAACTGCTGTGGGAACGGGTGTGGCTGCCGCTGTTGCAGTCAATGGCTACCTTAGTGGGGTATGATCCTGCTGCCCTTCTCTAGCTTTTCGATCTTTCTTTTCAACTTTCTCACTTCCTTGAGAAGATCATATAGTTGAGGGATAGAAGCCCATACTTTCCGCCAATCCTTGATATCTAGGTGAGGGATTCCTGCTACCCTTGAATAAGGGGGGATGTCTTTTGTTACTCCACTCTTGGCCGCGATGACGACGCTGTCTCCGATTTTTACATGGTCGGCAATCCCGACCTGGCCTGCAGCAATGACATTTTTTCCGAGTTTCGAACTTCCAGCAATACCTGTCTGGGCTGCAAGGATAGTATGGGAGCCGACTTCCACGTTGTGGGCGATTTGAACAAGGTTGTCGATTTTGGTTCCTTTTCTGATGATGGTTGCTCCCAGCGAAGCTCTATCTATGGTGGTATTTGCTCCGACTTCCACATCGTCCTCTAAAATAACCACTCCTTTTTGAGGAATTTTTATGTAGGATTTACTTTTTTCCCGAATGTACCCGAATCCATCTGAGCCTATGATTGCTCCGTTGTGTATGATGACGCGATTTCCTATTTTAGAGCCCTCTCTAATGGATACGTTGGAATGAATGAGACAGTTGCGGCCAATTTTTGTGTTTGGATAGATGACTACCAGAGGGAAGATGGTCGTCCTGCTTCCTATTTCAACTCCATCTCCAATATATGAGAATGGAGCGATGGATACTCCCTTCCCGATTTTGGCCAATGGGGAAACAGAAGCTTGGGGATGGATTCCGGGAGCCGGCAGATAAGGCTCGAAGAAATATTCGATGGCCCTGATGAAGGAAAGATGGGGATTGTCAGATTTGATGACCGGGATTCGGCTAAATTTTTCTTCTTTAGGTATTATGGCCGCCGATGCCCTTGTTTGTTCGAGTAGTTTTCGGTACTTGGGCTGAGCAAAATAGACAAGATCCCCGACATCCGCGTCTTCAATGCTGGCGACTCCGCATATCTTTGTGCTTCCTTTTCCTCTATAAGGACATTTCAAGAGTCTTGCTAGTTCGAATACGCTTATTGGTAGACGTTGGCTCTTACGCATGTTTCTCTATGATTCGCTCGTTCAAAACCGCAGCCAGTTCTGCTCCCCAAAGCAAGATGACCATTGAAATAGAAAGCCAGAGTAAAAAGAAAATAATTGAAGTCAGTGCTCCTTTCATTAGCCTGTCGAGAACGATTCCGATCGCAGAAACATGGGCCACATAGAAAGCAAAGATTCGTTTAAATATTTCCCAAAGAAGCGCAGAGATGGCTGCAGCCAGGACAGCAGCCTTGGTGTAGACTTTTAGCTCTGGGATGAATTTGTAGAGAGAGAAGAGCACCAAAAATGTCAAGGTGAAGGGAAGCAGGTACTGGAGAAAGAAGTTGTCGATCAATGACACGATCCCAGGATTGATGTTATTGGCAACAAAGGGACTCATTTGAAGCGTTCTGTGTAGGGCTGTCCAAATGGCTGTTATAGACAGGGAGATCAGCATGATAACACCAATGACAAACATGATGAGGTATTCCATCAGTCGGTTATAGAAAAAGGACTTTTGGTAGTTGGCTTTAAAGATGTGATTGATGGAGTAGATCAGGTTAGAAAATAAGAAACTTGCAGCGATAAATGACCCGGCTAAGCCGAACCACCCGAGATTTGTGATGTTTTGAGATAATTCCTGAACTCTCTCGAAAAAATAGGGATCCAATTGGGCAAAGAATTCCTCAGAGAAGACATCGAGACTCCGAACGGCAAGCTCCGCAGTTCCTAAAATTTTCGTTGTGACATATGCGAATAGAGCGGCTAGGGGAATCGAGCACATAAGGGCAAAATAGGAAATGATTATGGCGAAGTTTCCGCATTTATCCCTGTGGAATCTTTGAATAGTGGTCTTGAAAATGATAAATACCGGAAACTTCATCGGTCGTTTCAACTAAAGAAAAGGTTTAATAGTAATTTCCCCATTGAATCATGATGATGAAAATTGCGATGAACAGGGCGTAAATGACCAAGGTCTCAATCAGAACAAGTCCCAAGATGAGAATGAATCGGATGGTTGGAGACCCTGCTGGATTTCGAGAGATGCCCTCGCAGGCGCTGCTTATTGCCTTAGCTTGACAGTAAGCACCTGTAGCTGCCGCCAGTGTAATGATCGCGCCGCCCACAATCATGGCTAGTTTGAATAAAGATGCTTTCTGCGGATTAAAGGTTTTATCTTCCACCTGGGCGAGTAGAGGCATGTTCATCAGGATAAGAAATAGGATTAAGATCGTAAAAGGTTTAAGGTGTTTTGCCATAGACTTCCTCCTTAAAAATTAGTATTCCTCCTCATGTGCTACAGCTCCCGCTATGTATATGCAAGATAGCAGAACAAAAACGTAAGCCTGAACAATAGCCGTTATGATAGCTATAAGCATAAAAGGAAGGGGAAGCAGAAACGGAAGGATAGATGCCATGATCAGGATGAGTAATTCTTCGGCAAAAATATTTCCGAAGAGACGCATGGAAAGGGATAAAGGACGGGAGAAGTGACTGATCAGTTCGATGGGAAGCATCAGCGGGGCCAAGAGGGGAATCGGGCCCATGAAATGTTTGAGATATTTAAAAAAGCCTTGGGATTTTATCCCTTGCCAGTGATAATAGACAAAAATGGCGAGTGCACATCCGGCAGTGACGTTGATTTTGCTTGTGGGAGACATAAACCCGGGAACAAGACCAAACAGGTTACAGGTAAGTATAAAGAGTCCTAATGTAGCAATCATGGGAAGATATTTTTGACCTTCTTTTCCTACGAGTTCGGTCAAAAGAGTCTCGAAAAATTGGATGATAAGCTCGAGCACGTTTTGAAGTTTGGTTGGAACAAGTTTAGGTTTTCTGGATGCAAGGGTGAAGAAAAGGATAAGCACTCCCGCTGCAAAAAGGCTCATAACGACATGATCGGGAACAAGATGCTCTGGGTTTTTGACCTCGATCCCAAAGAGAGCCAAAAGAGCAGAAAGAGGTCTGCTGAAGATTTTGTTGAAGAGTTCGACCAGAAATAAGCTGTGTTCTAATTCTTCCATGTTTTCAGCCTGGACATAGCAGCCACGGCTTCAATCAAAAGTACGATAATTATCGATGAGAATCCTGCGGCAAATGCTATAATCTTTTTTGAAAAGAAGAAAATTATAATAAAAAAGATGGCTAGAATCAACATGAGCCGGAGAATGAAGACCAAAGCTGATGCCTTTAGAGCTTGTTTTTTCTCACGGAGCAGTACTTTGGAGAGTGCTTGACGAAGCCAAACAAAGTATGTGGCGGATAGTATGCCCCCTCCTAGAACGAATAATCCCATATAAATGTCAAAAATGAGGGAAGCAGAGGCTGCCAATAAGAAGGAGAATCCCAGTACTTCCCCTGGAATGCGTCTGAGGATTTTTTCCTCGAGGGCATCGGCATTTGAAATCATGTTTTTTTGTATCATCAGATATCTGTGTCTTCTGCTTCTTCTTCATCCTGCAAGCGGTTGAGTCCCCGGAGAAGGCTGTAGATGCCTGAAGCGGTACCCAAGAAGAGAAAGATCAAAAGGAACCATGGGCGTGTTCCCAGGATTTTGTCAAGGAAGTATCCGATTAAAAGACCCACTGCAATGGAGGAAGGTAACATAAGCCCGAGTGAAGTTAGAGCCATGACTTTTTGTGATTCAACTTTCCAATGTCTTTTTCTTTTCATAAGGCCCTTTCCGTGACGTTATCCTCGAATGTCCAGTATGCTTTAAGACCTATTATCATCAGATCCTCCAATAGAGTCAAGACGAGAGCGTTACCAAAACTGTGTTGCTGTCGTAACTGTCACACAAATGAAGATTCTTGTATTTAAGACAAGTCGGTTGATTCCTTTAGGAAGGTAGGTTAAAATTTTTTATACGTGTGAGTTGATAGTAAATGGATAATTTGAAGTCATTCGTGCTGATTATCCTCTCTCTCTTTACTTTGGGAAATTTTCTCATTGGTTGGCAGGAGCAGATAGAAGCCGAGGGAGTCAAAATCATTGCTCGTTATTATGAGAAGACAGAGGAACGCGTTTTTGCGAGAGGGAATGTAGAAATTCACTATCAGAATCTTACCCTTCTTGCCGATAATATCGAATACATCATCGAAACCAAAGATGTCCGTGCTTGGGGCAATGTAACCATCCTTCTGCCTGATGAGGTCGTGAGCAGCGAAGAAGTCACTTTGAACCTGAATTCCTCCGAGGGGGAGCTCAAGAAAGCCTTCGGGGTTATCCAGCCGAGCATCTTCTATCAAGCCGAGTCAATAACTCGAAAGAACGAAGACGTTTATACTTTTGAGCGAGCCAAAATCACATCCTGCACCCAGCCAGTGCCACGCTGGCAGTTTTCATGTTCACGAGCGAATTTCAAAAAAGATGATTATATGGAAATGTACAGCGCTGTTTTTAGGATTAAGAAAATCCCTATTTTCTATTTGCCGTACATGCGTTATCCCCTCGATGAAGAAAGATCAACAGGTTTCCTCACGCCCCAAGCCGGATATTCGGGCCAGAAAGGGATCTTCTATTCCCAAAGTTTTTACTGGGCCTTGAAAAGGAACATGGATGCCACATTCAATCTGGATTATTTTTTAGACAGAGGATTAGGAGGAGGGTTCGAATACAGATATCTTTTTTCTGAGGGGACTGGAGGCCGAGTGAATCTCTATTACTTTAACTTCAACAACAGGGCTCCCCTGGGATCTCCTGATAACGCCTATATTATTCGCGCCAAACACAGACAATCTCTTCCTCTGAATTTTAACTTTGTTGCTGATGTCGATTATCAGAGTTCCTATGATTTTCTTAGAGAATTTGACAATAATTTTAGGCGTGCTGTTGTTTCTAATCGACGATCCCAGGTTTATCTTTCCCGAGCGTGGTCATATTTCAATTTCAATATGCGTGTATCTCGCTTCGAAACCTACTATAAACAGATAGATAACTCCGTCATTCGGATGAATATGCCCCAGTTAGGGTTTAGTTCGTCCAAAATGAAAATTTTTTCTCCCCTCTATTTTTCTTTCAATTCTTCTTTTGACAGCTGGGAATATGGATGGGAATCACAATACGAGTCGGGAAAACAGAAGAAATCAAAGAGTCTGGCCTTTAGTCCTACGCTCACCATTCCCTTTACTGCCATACCCTGGATGACTCTCAATTCATCCTTTTCCACAAATTTCAACTATTATTTCAATAGTTATGCACCTGGCACGAATACAGTCGTGGACGAGCCAATTATGAGCCATAATTATTCGGTTCGTTTGGACTTTGTGGGTCCTGTTTTTTCAAAGATTTTCTTCGATAAACAGAATACGCCACAGCTAAAGCATGTCATCGAGCCGACATTCACCTATACGTATGAAAGTCCAGTGGATGTGTCTGATCGCATTATCGCCCAGCAATTTTTTTATATCAACCATTATGCTCGCTACGGACTCGTCAATCGCCTTCTCATAAATAAAAACGGCATGCCCCGGGAAATCTGTACTCTGGGATTGGATCAAACCTATTATTTTGATCCGGAAAACAGCCCCATCAGCAGATATGAAGTCGATGGAGAGCCGCCTCAATTTTCGGATATCAACGGGTACTTCAGGTTCTATCCAGCAAGTCAATACAGCGTGGATTTCTCTGCATCCTTTAACACTTATAATAAGAACTTGTCTCGGATTCGGCTCGGATTGAATTTGGGAAATTTGACAGATGCTGCTTTCCTGAGGGTCAATTGGTATAAAAGTAGAAATCCTTATGTGGGCGAAGCCCGTTTATCCCGTCATCAGATAGGTATTTTTGGTGGGATCAAAATACCCCGTCTCTCTTTGGAAGCTCAGGCAGACCTGGATTTCAATATCATGGAAAAGCAGATGCTTTACTCTGCATTTGTTTTGGTCTACCATTATCAGTGTCTTGATTTTAAGGGAGAACTTAAGATATTCTACTTCCGGGAAAAACCTGAAGCACAATTCCGTTTTTCCTTTGGGCTGGGGAATATTGGAAAGTCCACCGATGTTTTAGGAGGATTAGGCTTTGGAAATTAGAATGAAAGGATTGATACTCAGCGGGGGGAAGGGAACGAGACTCCGACCTCTGACTTTTACTCAGGCCAAACAATTGGTACCGGTGGCGAACAAACCTGTTCTATTTTACGGAATCGAGGCTCTTAAAGATGCGGGTATCAAGAATATCGGCATAATTGTTGGCGATACAAAAGAGGAGATCATACAGGCGGTTGGAGATGGCTCGAGATGGGCAGTGAATATCTCGTTTATTGAACAAGAAGCCCCCTTAGGGCTGGCCCATGCGGTCAAGATTTCTGAGCATTTTTTAGGAACTGATCCTTTTGTCATGTACCTCGGAGACAATATTCTGAAAAGTGGGATCAAATCGCTCGTTGAAGAATTTCATGAGAAGAAGCCCAATTCTTTGATACTTCTGACCGAAGTTCCCAATCCCGAGATGTTTGGAGTGGCTGAACTTAAAGACGGAAGAGTGACAAGGCTTGTGGAGAAGCCGAAAGATCCAGTCAGCAACCTGGCTTTAGTGGGCGTCTATATGTTTGATATGCATATTTTCGAAGCCGTGAAGGCCATTAAACCATCATGGCGCGATGAATTGGAAATCACAGATGCCATTCAGTATCTTGTCGAACATGGGTACGAAGTTCACCCCCATCTTGTCACAGGATGGTGGAAGGATACAGGGAAGATCGAAGACATTCTTGAAGCCAACCGTCTGATTCTAGAGTCGATTTCGGGAGAGATTCAGGGTGAAGTCGACGATGCCTCCAAGATCAATGGACAAGTTGTGATCGAGAAAGGGGTGACTGTAAAAAATAGTATCATTCGGGGGCCGGCCATTATCGGGGCGAAATCGGAGATTGTCGATTCTTATATCGGCCCTTTCACTTCCATTCAGAACGGATGCAAAATAAGCCATACAGAGATTGAGCACAGCATCGTTTTGGAGGGAAGCGAGATCAGCGAAATAGGAAGCCGGATAGATGAAAGCTTGATCGGAAGAGGCGTGAGAATTTTTAAATGTCCTCCTAAGCCTTCTGTCTATCGATTCATGGTGGGTGACAAAAGCGAAATAGGGATAAAATAGTTCTTTGGTATCTGTGCGCTTCCGGTTTTATCCAGGTATTCCATCCGAAGGAGAAAAATATGATTGATGGGATAAAGATAAAAAAATTAAAGGTCATTCCTGATGAAAGAGGGAGACTGATGGAGATTCTCCGCAGTGATGATGACCTCTTTTTCCAGTTTGGCCAGGCTTATATAACTACAACCTATCCCGGTGTTGTCAAGGCCTGGCACATGCACAAAAAACAGACAGACAATGTGGCCTGCATTCAGGGAATGATCAAATTGGCATTGTATGATTCGAGAGAGAATTCCTCCTCGTTTAAACAGGTCAATCAGTTCTATATTGGCGTTCATAATCCGCTTCTCGTGCAAATCCCAAAAGGCATCTATCACGGCTGGATGTGTGTCAGTGAACAAGAGGCCATCATCGTGAACCTTCCTACAGAAGTCTATGATTATAACCAGCCAGATGAACACCGTTTGGATCCCCATGACAATGATATCCCCTATGATTGGAAGAGGAAAGATGGCTGAGGAACGAAACATTCAGGATAAAACCCTGCTCGTCACTGGAGGAGCTGGTTTTATTGGGAGCAATTTCATTCATTATATGCTTGAAAAATACTCCAACTGTAGGATTATCAATTTAGATAAACTCACCTATGCAGGAAACCTGGATAACCTTCGAGATGTGGAGGACGATCCCAGATATGAATTTGCCCACGGAGATATCCGGGACAAGGATCTTGTCCGAGAGGTTTTCCAAAGAGCTAATGGAGTTGTCCATCTCGCTGCTGAGACCCATGTGGACCGGTCGATCCTCGATGCCGGCGAATTTGTTCTCACCGATGTGTATGGAAGTTTTGTGCTCTTCGAGGCTCTCAGGAGCACCGATATCGAGTTCTTCATTCATGTGTCAACCGATGAGGTCTACGGAAGCCGGGATGAAGGTTTTTTCGAAGAAGATGATTCCCTGAATCCTTCTTCTCCCTATGCTGCGAGTAAAGCTGGAGCGGACCGCTTGGCCTACTCCTATACAGTCACCTACGGTCTTCCCATCATTATCCTTAGACCGAGCAATAATTATGGACCTTATCAGTATCCAGAAAAATTCATACCCTTGTTTGTGACCAATGCTTTGGAGGACAAAGAGCTCCCCCTTTATGGAAGGGGAACGAATGTCCGTGATTGGCTGTATGTGGAGGATAACTGTTGTGCTATAGAGCTTATCATGCGAAAAGGTAAACTAGGGGAAGTGTATAATATTGGAGCCAATAATGAGGTCAAAAACATCGACGTGGCTGAGCAGATAGTGAAGGAATTGGGAAAACCAAGGGATTTGATTAAGTTCGTAACCGATAGACTGGGCCACGATAAACGGTATGCACTGAACTGCAGGAAGATTCATGCCCTCGGTTGGAAGCCGTCAAAAGATTTCGAGGAAGCTCTGGCTTTTACAATCCGCTGGTATCAGGAGAATCCTGAATGGTGGCGCAAAATCAAGGAAAAGAGTAAAGATTTCAAAGAATTTTATACGAAATACTATGATAAAAAATGAGGGTTGAGGAGGATAGATGCAAGTTTTAATAACTGGAATAACAGGATTTGCGGGGAGTCATCTGGCGGATTATATTTTAGACAATCACACTGATGTGCAAGTGTTCGGCTTGATCCGTTGGCGGAGTCGGATGGAGAACATCCTCCATATAAAGGACCGCATACATCTCATCGAGGCTGACCTCAAAGACCTGGTCTCTTTGAAAAAATGTTTCGCCGAAGTGAAGCCTGATCGAATATTTCATCTTGCCGCACAAAGCTTTGTCCCTACTTCCTGGACATGTCCGGCTGAGACGTTTGCCATAAATGCCATCGGTCAGATCAATCTTTTTGAAGCCGTGCTCAGCCTGGGCCTATCCCCGAAGATCCAAATAGCTGGCTCGAGTGAGGAATACGGCTTGGTTAATACCGACGAGGTTCCGATGAAAGAATCCAATCCTCTGCGACCGCTCAGTCCATACGCTGTTAGCAAGGTGGCTCAGGATTTATTAGGCTGGCAGTACTATAAGAGCTACGGCCTGAGAGTCGTCCGCACTCGCGGATTCAATCACACGGGTCCTCGGAGAGGAGAGGTCTTTATCTGTTCCAACTTTGCTAAACAGATAGTGGAGATCGAAAAGAAGAAGAGAGAGCCAGTGATATATGTTGGCAACCTGGAGGCTAGAAGAGATTTTACAGATGTTCGCGATACGGTCAGGGCATACTGGTTGAGTTTGGAGAAAGGAATAGAGGGCGAGGTCTACAACATAGGTACAGGAAAAACCTATTCCATTCACGAAATATTGCACATGTTACTTTCCTTGGCCCAAATCGATGTGAAAATCGAGGTCGATCCGACGCGCCTCCGACCGTCAGATGTTCCTGTCCTTCTATCAGACAGTACTAAATTCAGGAAACTGACCGGCTGGGAGCCGAAAATTCCCTTCAGCCAATCCCTCCAAAATTTGTTGGATTACTGGAGAGAGAGGATTTAGCTTGAACATTCTAATAACCGGTGCCACCGGTTTTGTCGGGGGTTATTTAAGAGAGTTCTTAAAGTCCAGAGAATCGACTGTTTGGGGAACTGCATATCCGGAGAAGCCGCAAGAGCTTTTGGAAGAAAATATTTTTTATCTGGATATCAGATCGGAAAAGGATGTTTTTGCATGCGTGAAAAGAGCGAGGCCCGATTGGATTGTTCATCTTGCAGCCATATCCAATGTAAGACATTCATGGGAAAGACGAAAGGAGACATTCGAGACGAATCTCCTGGGCACATCCAACCTTTTTGAAGCCATGCGTCGATTTGCTCCGCAAGCTCGAGTTCTTTTTGTCAGTTCCTCTGATGTTTATGGAACAAAGCTTTCATCAAAAAAGCCGTGCAGCGAAGAGGCAAAAGTAAATGCGATGAATCCTTACGCGTTCACCAAATTGAGCGGTGAAATTCTAAGTGAGTTCTACACGCGTATCGAAAACCTGGATATTGTTATCACCCGGCCCTTCCCTCACACGGGCCCGGGACAGAGTGCAGATTTTGTCTGTTCGGATTGGGCTTTGCAGATTGCCCGAATCGAGAAAGGGGATGGAAAATATGAAATAAGAGTGGGGGACATCTCTGTTCAGAGGGATTATACAGATGTGAGGGATGTTGTGAAGGCTTATGTGCTTTTACTCGAGAAGGGAAAAAGAGGCGAGATTTATAATATCTGTTCAGGAAAAACTTATTCTCTGCAAAGAATTCTTCATCTGCTTTTATCCTTTTCTTCTCAACATATCGAGATCGTGGTGGATCCCAAAAAAGTTAGAAAAACAGAAATTCCTGTTCTTGTGGGCGACAACAGGAAGATAAAGAGTGAACTCTCGTGGGAACCCACAGTTCCGATTGAACAGTCTCTCAGAGAGCTCTTGGATTACTGGCGTTTTCGAGTGTAGATAAGGGGATCAGAGATCAAGTTCCAGTTGATTTTTCTGGCTGAGCTTTCTGCTATTTTCGATGGATTTCAATATCTCGGGCGTAACATCTCCCGTAGGATAGTTCCCGTCAAAACATGCACCACAAAATTGAGTGAGATTTTTATTTCCAAGGTGAACGGCTTTTTTCAGAGACTCAAGAGATTGATAGATCACTTTATCTGCACCGAGTCTCTTTGCGATCTGTTCCACGGTGGCATTGCGGGCTATGAATTCGGTTTTGGTCTGCATATCGATCCCATAGACACAAGGATACCTCAGAGGTGGAGAATACGAGCCAAAATAGACTTTCTTGGCCCCACATTCACGGACCAAGTCAATTATGGCCCTGGATGTGTTCCCGCGCACAATACTATCATCAACCAATAGAACATTTTTTCCTTTGAGTTCGGAAGGAATCGGATTTAATTTTTGACGCACAGACGCTCTTCTCTGCTGATCAGCGGGCATGATGAACGTTCGACCGATATACCTGTTTTTAACCAGGGCTTCCCTGTATTTCAAGTTGAGTTTTCGTGCAATCTCGATGGCGGCATCCCGTGCAGAATCTGGGACAGGAACAACCACATCGATCTTTAAATTTTGCTTTCTAATTTCATCCGCGAGAAAACGGCCAAGATTGACACGGCAATCATAAACATTGACATTGTCGATGTAGGAATCAGGCCGAGCGAAGTAAACCCATTCGAAAAGGCAGGGAGTTTGGGGACATCGAGCGATCTTTTGGGTGTAAAGTCGGCGGTTTCTATCGATAAAAAGGGCTTGACCGGCCTCGATATTTTTAATTTCAGAGAAGTTCATGATATTCAGGCTGACGCTTTCTGAAGCGATTGCATAGGCAGGAAGAATTTCCTCTTTCCTTTTTCCGTAAACAAGGGGCTTTATCCCATGCGGATCCCTGAAGGCCAGCATGCCTTGCTCGGCTATGTATGCGATAACAGAATAACTTCCTTTAACTCTTTCAAATACTTTTTTGACTGCTCGAAAGATGTGTTCGGGCTTTATACTCTTGGCGTGTTGTTCAGCCAGCTCTTGGGCGAAAATGTTTAAAATGATTTCTACATCGTTATCGGAGGTGAGATGGCGATGGTATTGATTCAATAGAATTGTGTTCAATTCACTATAGTTAATCACATTTCCGTTGTGAGCCATGATGATGCCAAATGGAGAATTGACGAAAAATGGCTGAGCATCCTCGCCTCTGCCTCCTCCGATAGTCGGGTAACGTGTATGACCAATTCCGATGTGGCCAATCAGCCGCGTGAAGTGGTCTTTGGTGAAAATATCTCTGACCAGTCCATTTCCCTTCTTGGTGTGGAATCTACTGCCATCATAGGTGGTGATTCCAGCGGAGTCTTGGCCTCTGTGTTGGATAGACAACAGCCCCTGGTACAAGTCCTTGAAGACGTCTTTGTTTCCGTAAATGCCTATGACTCCGCACATTTTACTCTTACGTATTATTATAATTGTTTTAGTTAAAAAGTGGAATTGGGATTGACTCTTGTGGTGTTAAAAAAGGTGGTTCTCCTCCATTTTGTGTGAGCATGACTTTCAAGGTTGTCTTTGCCATCAGCCATATCCTCCGCTCTAGTGATGATCTTTAACGCCATTCCCTCATCGCCCTTCTCAGCGGCTGCGTAACTCCGCACGTTTATTCCTAATCCCTGCAACACTGGCTTCTCTTCCCGTGTTTGTCCGGATCTCCAACCTTTAGCAAAGTCGTGCTCAATACATACTCGCCGACAATATGGGGAAACCCATATTGCTTCCCTCGAAGAACGATTCGTGAAGGCTAGATCCTCAATGGCGCTCCGGATATACCTGATGTTTTTTTACATTAGAGCTAACCCACACAAAATGGAAGAGAATCAAAGAGGTTAATCGATTTTTTATCGAAGAAAAATGGGATTGGATAAAATCCAGGGAATGTCACTGCTCAAGGGAGATTTTTCTCTGAGATAAACTTCAACTCGATAAAATCCCGCATCGACGGCTTTATATTCTAAATTCTCTTTAGATGTGACAAGGATTTCTTTACCGTCATGGATAAGATGGATCTCTTTGGCATAAGTTGCGGGGACTTGGATATGGAATGTTATCCCTGGGTCGAACATGGTTTTTTCACCCATGGACAGCCTTTGTTTTCCCTTCCGAGCCCAGAACCTGAATCCATGAGCCTGGGCAGCTGCGTCCACGGCGTTGTAAAACCTGCCGCGGCGGAGTGCAGAGTAGACCTGGCGGGATGCAACTTCGAATTCACTCGAGAGAGGATTGTCAAGAAGCACATGAAGTTGTAGAGAAGGAAGAAGAGGGCGGTAAAGGAGATGGGCGTCAACGCTGTAGAATCCAAACATCGATTGGACATGATTGATTTCGTCCCACTTTTTCAAGTTTTTTTGAGGTCGGCTCAGCATTTTTAAAAGGGCATATTCTGGTTTTATCAATAAGACAGGAGAAAGAGGAACCAAACGGAGAATATTGTATTTTAACACGGTGTTGGCATTGATAATTTCTATCCCGTTATATCCTGTGGATTTTCCCCAAGACCAGGCCACTTTGGAATAAGGGTGGGCGATGACAGAGAATCCCTTCAGAGCACTGATCTGATAGGCAGCCTGCTCGGCATTTTGAGAGAAGTCTTTTTCTGGCGGATCGAAGCCGAGAGCAACAAGATGGCCCCTGCTGACTGAAAGCTCGGATCCTGCAAGCACGAGTACACCTCTTTTCCAGCCGGCTGAGGCTAAACATTCGCGGTTTGGAAGTCCGTGATCGGTGAGAATGATAAACTCGAGAGAGGATTGGAAAGCCAACTGTGCGATTTTATCTGGATGTTTTCGTCCATCAGAATAAACGGTATGAATGTGATAGGCTCCTCGGATCTCAAGGGGATCTCTTTTGCCTCCCTCAAAGGTGTAGGTTTTGAAACCGATAAGCTGATAGCTCAACCAGATGACATAGATCAGGAGGAGGGAGAGCAGAATGAATAAAACTCTTTTCCTCATCATTTCTTCCCTTTTGTTGTTTTGCTATCTTTTCTCGGAATGAATGGAAGTGTGATGATGGTAAGAAAAAGGAGAGTGATCTCAGAATCTCCGAAATTATACTCGAAGAAGCCTGCTGTGCAGAGGGCCAAGAGTGCGGCCAGTGCGGAAACTGTCAGAGGATAAAAGGTGAGATCCTTATTCCTTAAAAGTTTCAGGAGGGATAGAAATGTCCATCCCATAAAGGTGAGCCAAGCTAAGAGTGCTGGTATTCCTCTTTCGGCCCCGATCTGAGTGATGTTGTTATGGAGGTGGACGTTTCGTTTGGAAAGGTCGGAGAGCCCATATTTTGGATTTTGAAAGACCATATCCACAGTATTTGGTCCTGTCCCGAAAAGAGGGTAGTCTTTGATGATTTTGATTCCCGCGTGCAAGTACTCGATTCTCTGGGCATTGGAGTAAGACCGTGTACTGAATATACTGAGGATTCTTGATTTAACATTCTTTGGGCTGAGAAGAAAGAAAAGTACAAGGATAATGGGAATAATGAAGAGCGCCCTAGGCTTGTAAAGGGTTAAGATAAAAGCAGCAACGACGGCAAGCCCCACCCAAGCGCTTCTTGTTAATGTTAGAGAAAGCGCAATTAGAGCAAGAATGCAGCCTACTGCCCAAAAATATTTTATTTTCTCTTTTGAGAATAAGAAATGACTCAATGCGACTGATAAGAAGAGGAGCAGGAGGCCTGCCTGTGTCATATAGTGGCCCATAAAGCCTGTAATTCTCTCTCCTGGAGCTGCTTGAAATATAAAATAAAAGAAGGAATAAAGAGAACTTATGCCCGCAGATGCAAGCAGAGCAAATTGTGCGTTTTTTATTTTTTCCACTGAAGACATACCGCTGTAGACGATGGGAATGATAAGAAAAAGCAGGAGTTCCCGACTATCGATGAGGCTTATTTCAGGATTAACGGATAGAAAGGCCGAGATGAGAGAAAAAAGAGAATAGACAAGAAGAGGCCAGAAAAAGGAAGGGAAACGTGGAAGGCGTCTGCTTTTTATGAGAAGTTGTAACCAGAAGAGTAGGGCTAAAAAAAGAACCGAGTAACTTAGAGTGATGGATATCATGGAAAAAAGGAGGTAAAGGGAAAGAAACAACCAGAGAAGAAATGAAATGTCTTTGGTAAAATTCAGCCATGTTGGTCGCTTCATTGATTGTGTTTCAAATAAAGAGGGTCAATCTTTTGTTGCCCTGTTGGGTTCAATGGTCGCCTCTTCGATGAGCATGACTGGTATGTCCTCTCTTATAGGATAAACACGATGGCACTTGATACATTTCAAACCCTTTTCATCTGAGGTGAGCTTGATATCGGCTTTGCAGAGAGGGCAGGCAAGAATATTTAGGATTCTTTGGTCAATAGTCATTGGCTTTTTCCTGGTTTGTTATCATAACCTATTGAGATCTTCCCAGTCAATAGTTGTACGATTGTATAAATATTTCCCCTTCCAGGACATCCTTTCCTCCTACAGAAAACCTTCTTCAGCCGTGTGTTTGATCGATATTTCCGGACTAATCTGAGGGCTGCTTTTCAGGATTGTTGACAGGAACTGATAGAGGGTGATATCTATAGCCATATGAAATCCCAGATAGATAAGTTGCTGAGGATAAGACATCTGATACAGAAATTGGGTATTCAGTAAGATGGATAAAGACTTTAGCTGGAATCCTTACGCTGATCAACCCCATAATTTTGCTCCCAAAAGAGAGCGATTCTGGCATCACTTCAGGTATGTTCCGAGTTATTTATCCCTTGTTGCCTCAAATTTTCGAAAGGCTTTTCCTGTTTTGTCCCTGTATAGAAAATACAGAGATGGTATGTACGACGAACGAGTTAAGTTCGAGCATTGCTTTGGGATTTCGATATCTCCCAAGGAAAGCAGAAATGACGAGGTTTTCGGCTGTCTGAAAGACCTTGGTATCCAACAAACACTGATAAGAATACCTTCGTGGGAAAGAGGCAAGCTGGATTTGTACCAAAAATTTATCGAGAGGGCCAGAGAAAATGCATTCGATGTGGTTCTTGCACTGCTGCAACAAAGAATGGATGTGAAGAATCCGGAGGGATGGGTATCTTTTCTTGAAGAAATCTTTTCCAGATTCAGTATGATGTGTTCCTATTTTGAGATCGGGCATGCGTGGAACAGGACCAAATGGGGTGTCTGGGATTACAGGGAATATCTGCAGCTTGCTGAACCAGCTGTTTCATTGGCTGAGAAATACAGGGTGAAGCTACTTGGCCCGGCAATCATAGATTTTGAATTTCATCTCTATCCCCCGGTATTGGAGGAGATCCCTTTTGACAAGGTAACCACCCTTCTGTATGTGGATAGAGTCGGCGCTCCGGAAAACAGACAATTCGGATGGGACACGTCCAGGAAGATTGCACTCCTTAAGGCAATTGTCGATGGATGTGTGCAGAAAAAGCAAGATCTATGGATCACCGAGGTGAACTGGCCCCTCGAGGGAACAGGAATATATTCGCCTGCTGTAGGCAGGGCGAATGTTTCAGAAGAAAATCAAGCTAATTATTTAATCCGCTATTTTATTCTTTGCCTTACGAGTGGACTTGTGGGGAGAATATACTGGTGGCAGCTTGTTGCTCCAGGATATGGTTTGATCGATAGCCGTCAAAAGGTTTGGCGTAAGCGCCCTGGTTTTTTTGCTTTCAAGCACATGGTTGATTGTCTCGGAGGGAGCGTTTTTATAAAAAAAATACCGCACCCAGAGGCACAGATTTTTGTGTTCAACAAAGAACAAGGGCAGGTTGCAGTCTGTTGGACAATGGCGTCCTCGATCGCACATAGGTTTTTTAAGCGCATCCAAAAGGTCGAAAACAGAGATGGAGGAGAACTTCCATTTGAGGACAATACTGTACATTTTGATCGATCTCCAAAGTATGTGCATTTGGTTTAGGCTGAATAATCAAGGTTAAGAATAGGAAGGGATAACCGATTATATGTGGAACCTGAGTCCTATTTTAAGACTGAATCCAGAAAAATCAATCTGTGCTTCCCTGGCATCGATAACTCCGGCTTCGCGTGGCTTGGACGCACGGATGAAGAGTAAAGGATAGGACTGTTGTTCTGATACCTCTGCTTGAATGAGGTAGAGCGTTCCTTTTTCGATTAAGGTTTGGCCTGAGGAGCTTCGGAAAGTGTCTTTTCCCTGGAATCCATTGATTTTGGCATAATGCCCTGCTAACTCAACAACGAGTCCCAAACGTGGTCCGATACTCCTGGTGAAACCCATTGCCCCCTGCAGGCCCAATCCTCGAGCACTTGCTTCTCCCATCCATTCCTGTAATTGTTCATCCTCTTGGATCTGGTAGAAGTAAGAACATTCTGCAAAGTAATATGAAAATCCGCCCTTAATATACAGAGAAGGGATAAATACATAAGATACAGAGATTCCAGCGGGAACAGCGCTGAGCTTTGGTCGTGTTTTGAGAGTGTGTGCCTGCATGACTTGACTGAAATCAGAAAGGCTTTCCTTCTCTCCTTGGAATGATTCTATCGCAATCGCCAGAGAAAGCCTTGAGGTCAAAGAGATGGAGAATTCTCCTCCAAACGAAAAACCATAATGGACAGGCTTTACAGCTCCTTTCCCAGAAATTCCGAGGACACTGCTATAGAAATCTACCAATCCCAGGGATCCCTTATTCAAGTCTCCGCCGAAGGAATAGTTTCCACCAGTAAAAAGTGTAAAATGGAAGCGTCGAGGTGTTTTTTCCTGGGGAATCGTGGCTTCGATTTCAGGAGGGAGCGATATTTGAGGTTTATCCTGGTCCAAGGTCTCAACCGTCACTTCTTTTTTTGGTTTTCCTTCTTCCTGAATTTTCTGTGGTGTTTCTTTCTTCACAGGGAGCGGTTCGATCACAACGACTAAGCTTTCATGTACATAACCGGAGACAGTGATTCCCTCTTTTGGAGTGAACTCGACTGCATACCATTCGCCCTCTTTTCCTGTAGACTCCAGGACCGCTCCTCGGGAGAGTTGGCGGATGATAATGCTGGCAATATCGGGATCCAACCTGATGTTCGCTTGTTCAGCGACTACTCTTAGTTTTAGATTGGATTCCTGGCTCCAAACACTCTGAGTCGATTTAAAGAACAGAAGAATCAACACGAAGAAGATTAAGCACCAATCCTTTCTTGAGTGTTTGTGAGCCAGCCTTTCCACTTCAATTCGATTATAGAAGGACCCTCTAGAGCTGTCAAGAAATGCTTCCATTTTGCCTCTGTCGTAAAGATCCGAGAGTGAAAAAATTCGGATATCGGCGTATTTCAGAAGCTTTGCCCCGAGCTTCGACTAAAATCACAGAGTTGTAGGTCAAAGGTGCGTCCGATTAGCAAAAATAGATGCTAAATATTTAGACAAGGAGTTGCGTTGTTTTCGGGAAAGGTTATAATATCTATAAAAACATAGAGGCAAATGAAATGAGAATAAGACTTTGCAAACCCAGGTTCATGAGAATCTTGTCTCTACCGCTTTATCTGGCTCTATCCTGCGGCCTTCTTTTATCCCAGAGCGGCCCGAAGATTAAATTCATGGAAAGCTCTTGGGATTTCGGAAAGATAAAGGAGGGACAGGTCAAAGCACATGAATTCGTATTCGAAAACACAGGGGATGCCCCTCTTGTCGTTAAGAGAGTGAGGACATCTTGTGGATGTGCTGCGGCTTTGGTTTCGGAAAAGACTATCGAGCCAGGTAAAAAAGGTGAAATTAAGGTAACCTTTAACTCTAGGGGATATGAAGGGAGTGTATCCAAATATGTTTATGTTGAGTCCAATGATCAGGCTCAATCCGTGACGCAGCTTGTCATCTCTGCCATGATCGAAGTTCCTCCCCGCCCTCGAATAGACTTAGAAAGATACAATTTCGACTCAGGCCTAGTTCTCGAAGGAGAACCGATTCTCGCTCAGAGTGTTATATTCAACCGAGGTGAACAGGAGCTCAGAGTTTCTTTTTCCCATCGAGATGCAACCTATTTCCACAGCGGAAAAGAGATTTTGTCCGAATTGAGGATAGCTGCCGGAAAAGAAGCCGAGGTCCAGATAAAAATACCACCCCGTTCAAAACAAGGCCTGATAAGAGAATACATATTGCTCAAATCGAATGACGCGCGCCGCCCTAATCTTTCCCTCTATATCAGCGGATACATTATCTCCAAAAAACAGCTCAAAGAGCTATTCGACAAGTATAAAGAAATCATTGGATCGGAATGATCTTCTTTGCTAATTTCCTCTTAGCAGCTTCAAGAATTTTACACATCGTGCTGATGATTTCCATTTGGATTTTGATTATTCGGGCGATTCTCTCCTGGATACGCATCCCTTCACTCTATTCGTTCTCAGTTATTCTTTATTACTTGACGGAGCCGATTTTGAAACCAGTCCGAAGGTTTGTTCCTCCCCATAGGTTTGGAGGGATAGATATCAGTCCGATGATTGTCATCCTTTTAATCATATTTGTCGATTCATTCTTGGTCAAATCCCTTTCCCTTTATGCCCATCAGCTGTTAAGGGAACATGCTCTATATTATTGATGGAGCAACTGAAAGACTAGCGGTGGCCGGAAAAAATATCCGATTGAGTGTGAAAGTACAGACGAACGCTTGCAAACAGGAAATACAGAGGATAAGTGAAGGTGAATACAAGATACATGTCCTATCGCCTCCCATTGAAGGAAAGGCGAACAAGGAGGTCATCCATATGGTCGCCTCGCATTTTAATCTTCCTCCTTCTCGAGTAAGAATTGCTGGGGGGAGAAAATCCCGAAATAAAATCGTGGTTCTTGAATATGAGTCATAACAGATGACAATCCAACAGGAGATAAAGACAGGATGGATATTTATAACCTAATCAGTTTTGTCGGGATTTTTCTCATAGCTTCGTTTGCTTGGATTTGTTCAGAGAACCGAAGATCCATCAATTGGAGGATCATATTTTGGGGGATAGGTCTCCAGTTGTTTTTTGCCTTTTTTATCTTTGTAATTCCTGTAGGAACGAAATTTTTTCTGTTCATCAATAAAGTGGTGATCGAAGTCCTGGATACAGCGACAGAGGGGACAAAATTTCTTTTTGGTCGCTTAGCCTTGCCAGCAGGTACAACCAATGAATCTGGCGAAACATCCCTTGGTAATTTTCTTGCTTTCCAAGGGCTTCCCACGATCATATTTTTTGCAGCACTTGTTGGAGCCCTGTACTATTTAAGGATCATGCCTTTTATCATCCGAGTTTTCGCTTTTGTATTCACCAAGCTGATGAGAATAAGCGGGGCTGAATCCCTTTGTGCATCCAGCAACATTTTTGTTGGCGCCGAGTCCGCATTGGTCGTAAAACCTCATCTTGCTGAGATGACCCGCTCTGAATTGACAACCATTCTTGCTGCAGGCATGGGAACCATCGCTTCAACAGTCCTGGCCATCTATGTGATGTTTCTTCAAGGACAGCTTCCTACTATCGCGGGGCATCTGATATCTGCGTCCTTTCTTTCGGCGCCTGCTGCAGTGGTGATGGCCAAGCTCATTGTTCCTGAAACAGGGTCCCCAAAGACTCTCGGTGTTGACATTAAGCCCCATTACGAAAGAGAAGACAATCTGATCATGGCGATAATAAACGGGTCTTGGAGCGGGCTGAGGCTTCTAGGTGGTATCATCGTCCTGCTCATTGCTTTTCTTGGAATTTTAGCCCTTTTAGACCTTCTTCTCGGATGGGGAGGTGGATTTATCAATAAATGGTTTGGCATGAACTTTGAATGGTCCTTTAAGTCCATCTTGGGGTATGTGGCTTATCCCTTTACGATTGTCCTAGGTGTTCCCCCATCCGATGCTTTCGAAGTCGCTAAGCTTGTAGGAGAAAGAACGGTCGTGACAGAACTGGTGGCCTACCAGCATCTCTCACAATTGATAGAACAAGGGACTCTTGTCCACCCTAGGTCATCCCTCATAGCTTCGTATGCACTCTGCGGATTTGCCCATGTTGCATCTTTGGCAATTTTTGTAGGGGGAGTTGGAGCTTTAGTCCCTCAGCGCTACAAAGACCTCTCACGAGTGGCCTTCAAGGCGCTTTTGGCGGCAACCCTTGCCTGCTTAATGACGGGCGCTGTTGCTGGCCTCTTCTCCACCCAGGGATCGATTCTCCTCGGTAAGTGACAAAAGATTCCGGGAATCACTATTCCTGAACAAACGTTGCCGGATGTTTTTGAAACGAAAAGCTAGATCACTGCTTGTGTTTTTATTTTTTCCTGATAAAATATTCCTAAATCCGCGATAAAAAAAATTACAAGAGGAGACAGAAATGTCAGGATTTATAAAAAAGATTCTCTGGACAACAGATTTTTCAGATGAAGCACGGGAATCCTTGTTGTATGCCGATGCTTTCGCCAAGGCATTCAATTCCAAAATTATTGCACTCCATGTCATTCCCGATATCTCTCCGGCTCTTTACGATGCAGCGGTCGTTATCAAGGGTGAGTTGGCGCGAAGGGTAGATTATGTGAAGATGGAGGCCAAGAAGAAGATCGATGCTATCAAGAAGGCCAAAGAAATGACGTTCAGGATTCTGGTTGAAGAAGGAAATGCAGCAAAGAAGATTATCGAAATTGCAGAAAAGCAGAAGGTGGATTTGATCGTGATGGGCAGGAGAGGTCTATCAGCCATCGAGAGGCTCTTTATCGGAAGTGTAGCCAACCAGGTGCTGAGAAATTCCCCGGTTCCTCTTCTTCTTACAAAGAAGAAGAGAGGCAAACCGCGCTTCAAAAAGATCCTGGTTCCCACAGACTTTTCTGAGCAGGAGGAGAAAGAAAGAGATTACGCTTGGAGATTGGCTAAAGGATTTGATTCTGACATTACGCTCCTTCATGTTTTTGAGTTGCATGATTATGAATTCTCGCCGCAGGCCTTGGATGAGATGTTCGAGACCGTGATGAAGAAACTCAAACAGCGGAAGAAGAGGGAAAGGGAGGATATCAAAGTGCATGAAGATGTACATCGTGCGCTGAATGCAGCCACGGGTATTGTTGATTATGCAGATACCCATAAAATCGATATGATTGTCATCTCGACCTGTGTACAGAGCAAGCTTGAACGGTTCTTTTTAGGGAGCACGACAGAAAAGGTGATATCCTATAGTCATCTTCCTGTGTTCGCCATTCCTCCTGCATATTGTGCCCGATAAAATTGGAAGAAGATCTAAAGTATTGGGTTGCTCTCAATCTTGTCATTGCCGATAGCCTGAGATCAGCGACACTGATCACTCAGAGTTTCTCCTCGATCAGGAATGTTTTTGAATCTTCCAAGAAGGATTTGATTGCCGTTGGACTAGGGGAGAAAAAGGCAGAGGCTCTTTGCTCTTCAAATCTTTTGGCACGAGCTGATCATGAAATCGAGCGATTGAATAAAAAGGAGTATTTCGTTTTGACAAGAAAGGATACACGATATCCGGAGTATTTAAGAGAAATTTTCGATCCCCCGCTCGTCCTCTATTGTGCAGGAAAGACTGAAATTCTGAATGAGCCTGCCGTTTCTATTGTGGGAGCGAGAAAGCCGACTCCCTATGGGAGGGCTGTGGCTGAAAAGTTAGCCAGCGATCTTTCTTCCAAGGGGTTGGTTATCGTCAGCGGAATGGCCCGCGGAATCGATTCTATCGCCCATTGGGGAGCTTTGAAAGAAGGAAGGACGATGGCAGTGCTTGGTTCTGGATTGAATAAAGTATATCCGAGAGAAAACCGACACCTGTTTGAAAAAATTGCAGATAACGGGATAGTCCTTTCCGAATATCCTCTCGACTCGCCGCCTTTGGGATACCATTTCCCTCTGAGAAACAGGATTATCAGCGGACTCTCTCTTGCAGCGGTTGTGATTGAGGCAACTCGAAAGAGCGGATCGCTCATAACAGCGCGGTTGGCTTTGGAGCAAAACAGGGAAGTGATGGCTGTTCCCGGAAGCATCACCTCTCATCTGAGTTATGGAACGAATTGGCTGATTAAGAATGGAGCAAAACTCGTTGAAGATTGGAGAGATGTGGTCGAGGAGCTTCCTTTGTCCTTGAGGGAAAATATCCTGTCCAAGGAGAAGAAAGAAAGAAAAGAACTCCCTTCACTTAATCCGGAAGAGAGAAAAGTATATGATGAACTTGAGGCCGATACGCTGACCTCTGTTGACGAGCTTGTGGAGCGATGCCATCTTTCTGTGTCGGAGGTTCTTTCCATTCTCCTGAGTTTAGAGCTTAAGGATTTAATCACCCAGAGGCCGGGAAAATTTTTTCAGAGGAAGCTGTGATGGCAAAGCAATTGGTAATCGTAGAATCCCCAGCTAAGGCAAAAACCATCAATCTTTACCTTGGAGAGAACTATGTGGTTAAAGCCTCGATGGGACACATAAGGGATTTGCCCAAGAAGAGTCTGGGCGTGGACTTGGATCACAATTTTCGTCCCGATTACGATATCATTCCAGAAAGAAAAAAACTCGTTGCTGAACTGCAAATCTTAGCCAAAGAAGTTGAATCCATCATGCTTGCGGCTGATCCGGATAGAGAAGGAGAAGCCATATGCTGGCATCTATCCATGATTTTGGAGAAGTACAATAAGAATATCTTTCGCGTTCTTATGCACGAGATTACAAAGAAGGCTGTTGCCGAGGCTTTCCAAAATCTGGACTATCTTGACCGAGATAAAATAAATGCCCAACAAACGCGCAGGATATTGGATCGACTTGTCGGATACCTCATCAGCCCTCTTCTGTGGAAAAAGGTTGGGCGGGGATTGAGTGCTGGCCGAGTACAGTCCATCGCTCTGCGTTTGATTTGCGAGAGAGAGAAAGAAATAAAAGATTTTAAACCTGTAGAATATTGGACTGTTACAGCTCAGTTAGAGGCGACGAATCCGCCACTGTTTAAGGCCAGCTTGATAAAGATCGATGGAAAAAAAGCCAAGGTGAAGGATGAGAAAAGTGCATCAACCATCGTTTCAGAACTGTGGAAACTGGCTTTTCTTCTCGAAAAGATAGAGATCAAAAAGAAGAGAAGGAATCCCAACCCTCCCTATATCACCAGCACTCTCCAGCAGGACGGTTTTCGTGTTCTTAGATTTCCGGTGAAGCGAACCATGTCCATTGCCCAAAGGCTGTATGAAGGACTGGAGATCGGTGATCAAGGATTGGTGGGATTAATAACCTACATGAGAACAGATTCTGTCCGTATCTCCGATGAAGCCTATACAATGGCGAGAGATTTCATCCAGAATCATTTTCCGCCAGAATATTTGCCCAAAAAAGCTCGCATCTACAAAAACAAAAGAAAGGCGCAGGATGCCCATGAAGCTATTCGTCCCACATCCATTGACCTCCCCCCTGAGAAAGTTAAACCTTATTTAAAAGACGAGGAGTACAAACTTTATCAATTGATCTGGAATCGATTCCTTGCCTCTCAGATGGAATCGGCTCGTGTGGAAGAAAAAGAATTTGGTATTAAGGCATCCAGGTATCAATTCGTTGCCAAAGGAGAAGTTCTTGAGTTTGAGGGTTTTCTTGCCCTGTACCCCAGTCTTAAAAAAGAGGAAAACAAACTTCCGGACGCCAAAGAAGAAGAAAAACTGACCTTGATTGATATTGATTCCAAACAGAATTTCACCCAACCTCCTCCTCGTTTCTCAGAAGGAAGCCTGGTTAAGGAGCTGGAGGCCAGAGGAATCGGGCGTCCGAGCACGTATGCCCCAATCATTTCTACTCTCCAGGGACGTGTGTATGTGTTTAAAGATAAAGGACGATTCATCCCTACTGATCTCGGCCTATTTGTGACTGACTATCTCATTCGGAATTTTCCTGACCTGATGGACTTTGAATTCACAGCCCGACTGGAAGCTGAGCTCGATCTCATAAGCGAGGGAAAAAAGGAATGGCTCGAATATCTAAAGTCCTACTATGGTCTTCTGGAAAAAGATCTTAGGGGTGCCTTGAAGGAGGAAGGGATAAAGAGAAGTGGGATTCCTCTCGAAGAGGTCTGTCCTGAGTGTGGACGGCAGCTGGTGATCAAAGAGGGAAAATACGGCAGGTTCAGGGCCTGTTCGGGATTTCCGGACTGCGGCTTCAAAGAGAGTCTAGTAAAAAAAGAAGCAAAACCGTTGGAGGAAAACTGCCCTGAGTGCGGCTCTCAACTGGTCTTACGGCAGGGAAAATACGGGGCATTTGTTGCCTGTTCGAATTATCCTGAATGCAAATTCATTAAAAAGGAAAAGAAAGACACAGGAATTTCCTGTCCTTTGGAATGTGGCGGAACACTTGTGAGAAGAAAGACCAGAAAAGGAAGATTGTTTTATGGGTGCAGCACATTTCCCAAATGTAAGTTTGCTACTTGGGATGAGCCGATTCCGAAACCTTGCCCTGAATGCGGACGAGCCTTTATCCTCAAAAAAAGTCAATTTAAGGGAAAACCCTATTTGTACTGCAGTGACGAAAACTGTCCCTACAAGGAAACCATAGAGGAGAGAGAGAGCTAATAACATGGCGTATGCCAGAGAATTGGAAAGCTTTATCGCACATTTGAAACACGAGAGAAATGCTTCTCCCCATACCATCGCCAGCTATAAGAGAGATCTCCTTCAGCTTGCCCAGTATTTGGAAGAAAGAGGAGTGGGCATCAAAGGAGTGGACAACATTTCACTTCGAGGATTTCTTACAGTGCTGTATGAAAGAGGAGAAAAAAAGTCGACAGTAGGAAGAAAGCTGGCATCTATCCGTTCGTTTTTCCAGTATTGTGTCAGAAAGGGGTGGATGGAGGACAATCCTGCAAAAGTTGTTTCCACTCCAAAACAGGATAAAACTGTTCCCTCTTTTCTTTCCGAAGAGGAGATGGAAGAATTTTTAGATCTCCCACGCACAGACAAACCCCTAGATCTCAGAGATGTGGCACTGTTGGAACTCCTCTATGCTACAGGTATTCGAGTTAGCGAGCTTGTCGGGATCAATCTAGAAGATCTGAAATTTACAGAACGGTTGGTTCGTATAAGAGGAAAGGGTAAAAAGGAACGGTTGGTTCCCTTTGGAAGCAAGGCTGAAGAGAGTCTTAGGGCTTACTTGCGAGTTCGCTCGAAGATAAACAAAGGACAAATCGAGGAAAAGCCGCTATTTCTCAATTACAGAGGGAAAAAACTCTCCTCTCGTTCTGTCGAACGCACGGTGGATAAGCATATCCTTCGGTCAGCTCTCAGTCGAAAGATAAGCCCCCATTCACTCAGACATTCCTTTGCATCACACCTGTTGAGCAGAGGCGCGGATTTAAGAGTGATCCAGGAGCTGCTTGGTCATGAGAGCCTAGCGACCACACAAAAATACACCCATCTAGACATCAAACACCTCTTAGAAGTCTATCGAAAAAGCCATCCCCGGTCCTAAAGGATCGCTCCATATGTAAACAATTGGGTCTGGATTCTGTTAACTTGCGTTAACAGCATTGATGCAGGGTATTTGTAACCTGTTGATATTAAAAAAGAAAGAAATGAAGAAAGTGGCCCCGTTATTGCAGAGAGAAAGACCGAAAGGAGGTTTTTATGAAAAGCATTATGGTAAAAGGCATGGTGTTCAATGTGATCGTACTCTTTGCACTTGGGTTCCTATTAGCTGTTCAGACACAGGCCGCAAATACTCCGGAGAAAAAGGTCAACATCAATACGGCTTCAATCTCAGAACTGCAAAGCTTGCCCCAAATTGGTGAGGTAGTGGCGCAAAGAATTATCGATTACAGAGAGAAACACGGTAAGTTCGAGAAGATCGAAGAGATCATGAAAATCAAGGGCATCGGTGAGAAGACATTCTTGAAGTTGAAAGATCTTATCACGGTAGGGAATGAATCAACGGCAAAAAAAGAGAAGGGGAGTTGATCCCCTTCTCTTTCCGAAATTTTGTCATCATCATCATCATTTACTTTAGAGATTCCATGAGAAATGAACTCAATCGGGTGAGAGCACGTCCTCTGTGACTCACCACATTTTTTTCCTCAGGTATGAGTTCGGCAAAGGTTTTGTTGAGAGGGGGATAGAAAAATATTGGGTCATAGCCGAAGCCTCCGCTTCCCCTCTTTTTTGTGGTGATGAAGCCTTCGACCTTTTCCTCTATTTCTTTGATGATATTTCCTTTTTCACACAAAACCATACTGGAGACAAATCTGGCACTTCTTTTTTCCCAGGGCAGTCCTTCAAGAAGGAAAAGTGCTTTTTGAAGATTTTCTTCATCCGTTGCCTTAGGTCCAGCAAACCGTGAAGAAAACACCCCAGGAGCCCCATCGAGATGATCTATTACTAATCCAGAGTCTTCAGCCAGTGTCAGGTATTCACAGTGCTGACTGTAAAAAAGTCCTTTGCCGCGGGCATTCTCCATAAAAGTGCGCCCAGTTTCTGGATAAACCATGTCGAGATCAAGATCTCGAAGAGACAAGATTTGAAAAGAGAGTCTGGTTAAATGACTTTTGAGTTCGTTGATTTTTCCCGGATTAGTTGTAGCGAGAAGAAGCTCTTTTTTAGTCAATCTTTATCTCGAGAATTCCTTCGAGATTAAGGAGGCTCCACTTGAATTTTTGCTCTTTTTCCTCGGATGCGGGGAAAGAGAAGTCAATGGTATAGATGTTTCCTTCCTCTTTATGAGCGATCTCTTTGAACTTTATGCCTTCATGAAGAGCCAGTTTCTTTATATTCAATATAATGTCCTTGGAATATCTGGTTTTGAGATGGTAATGATAGAGTTCCCGCTTTAAATATTGGGATTCGATTTGTCGGAAAGTAACCAGTGTAAGAATAATGATACCGCTGAATATTAGAGCGATCAAGTAATAGCCTGCCCCAATGACTAAACCCAGACCAGCCACGGCCCACAGCGTCGCTGCAGAAGTCAGGCCGATAACAATTCCCTTTGCTTGGATGATTGTGCCAGCTCCGATAAATCCGATACCTGTAATTACAGCTGCAGCTATGCGGGTCATGTCTAGTCTGTTGCCTTCCCCACCTTGGAGGAGAAGTTGGGAAAGAATCATCATCATTGTCGCACCTAGACAGATTAGTATATTTGTTCGGAATCCAGCGGGTTTCTGGCTAGATTCTCTTTCAAATCCGATGAGACCACCAAGAGCGACTGCTAAGATGAGTTTTAGAGCAACTTCCGCAATACTCATGATGTTTTCCTAGGTGCGAATATGCTGTTAATGTATCATAACTACAACTCATAAAACAAGGTTGTGTAAAAAATCAGAAAGTGCTGGATGTTTCCGTAAAAAAAGCGTGTCTTTATGAATAATTCAGGCTATTTGCCGATTGTGTCGATAAAATAGGAAAGCGAAAACAGCAAGACAAGAAAGATTGTATAAATGGCGAATTTGGGATGCACAAGCAACCGTTCCGGTTCCTCCATTGCTTCCTTTTCTTTGAGCGTTTTCCAAAAAAACAGGAAAAGATAGAAGAAAACAAAAGGGGAAAAGTATAGAAAAGATTGAAGTCTATGAGAGAAGGCAAAAATGAAGTAGCTGGCGAAGAAGAGAACACCACTCAGGATGATACCAAAGACCAATGATGCGATAGAATATTTGCTCAGGGAGGACCTGTAGTTTTCCGCCTTGTCCTTCAGGAGTCGGAATTCCGAAAGTCTTTTGGATATCATCAGGAAGTTTCCAAAAAACCACCAGGACATCAAAAGGGACAGGGGAGGAAAGAGGTGGGCAGGGGAGAAGGCAAACCAGCCGATGAGGAAGCGAATAGGATTGTTTGCGGATTCAGATATGGAGTCCAGGAAAGGGATGTCTTTGGTTCGTATAGGTTTGATATTGTACATAAAGCCAGCGATCAAGAGAGCCAGAAGCGAGAAGAAGAATGGAGGAGAAAAAAAAATGTATGCTAAGGAAAGGCTCAGAAGACTGAGCATAATTCCACTGAGAAGAAAGGGCATTTTTTTTATTTCTCCTCTGGGAAGAGGTCGGTTTCGTTTGGTGGGATGGTGTATATCGAAGGGTGCGTCTGCAATCTCATTAATGATGTAATTGGCTGTCGAGATTCCCCAGGTAAGGAAGAAGGCGAACGCAGATTGACCAAGAGCCCAGAGAGCAGGAAATGTTGAAACAAAATCACGGTGCAAGAAGAAGTAAGCAGCCACTCCAGAAAAAATGGCCAGGCTTCGAGGCCATCTTCCCAATCGTATGGCTTCAAGGTAAGGATTCACTCTATGTTTCCTTTTTTGCGTATATCTCAAAAGAATCTTGGAGAGCTAATTTTACAGGAATTTTTTTCCAGAAAGAAGCCAAGGTAGAATTTTTAAGGAGATATTTCAATCTCGGCCTGCGGGAGAGAAGATAATACGCACTAAAAGTCCAGGAATATTTTCTTCTCTTAACGATATATAAGCCGTTGCGATGGAGGAGACAGTCGAGGCTTCTCTCGGTAAAATAACCGAGATGGGCAGGACGGAAATGCCACCACTTCCCTCCCATGATTCGAGCGGTCAAGCTGTTGATGTTCGGGGTAACAAGACATAGGGTTCCGCTATCAGAGAGGATGTTGTAAACTTTTAAAATGGCTTGATTTGGGTGGGAAATGTGCTCGATAAAATCCACCATGGTGACTATTGTGTAATGATTCTCTGCTAAAGGAGCATGCTCAAAAATTCCCTTCTGAAGCTCAAGATCATACCCGTCTTTAGCAACTTTAACGGCCCAGGTGCTGGGTTCAATTCCCTCTGTTTCCCAGCCTCTTTTACGAGCGATATCCAGGAGAATACCTGTCGCAGCACCTACATCGAACAGTCTTCCCCTTCCAGGATGAATCTTTTCTAGAGCAGAGAGTATCCTTAAAAAGTTTTTTGAACGCCCTTTTGCCTCCTTGTGATAGAGAGGATCTTCGATTTCACTGTAGAGGGATTGTATAAAATCTTGAGAGGGACAAGGATTGGCGAATACATGGGTGCAGCTATCGCATCGGCTGAGATCCCAAATTTTTCCATAATCGCTATCTGTAATTTTGATTTGGTCTTTGCTCAGCAGGGAAGGATCAAAAGTCCCTTTCCTGTAGGGAGAGTAAGATGAACTGGAGCACACTGGACATGTCTTGACCGTTTCAAACTTTTCCAGCCCTACTCTCCTTTGATTCTCATATCTCTAGCTCCATCTTTTCGAGAGTGAGCTCAGTACCCGAAAGAGTCTTCAATTCTTTTGATCCACAATGAGTACAAATGAAGACAAAGTCATCTTTGACCATTTTTTTTCCGCATGTTTTGCATTCGATTTTCAAAGGAACCTCTTCGATTTCCAGTTCTGATCCGCTTGCGATGGTGTCTTTTTTATACATGTCAAAAGCGGTATGCAAGAATTCAGGTACTACGCCAGAGAGCTTGCCAATCCTGAGTTTTACACAAACAATCTTTTTGGCCTTTTTTTCTTCAGCCTTTTCCTCCATGATTTCAAAAAGGTTGGCGATGATAGAAAGTTCATGCATTCTTATAGAGTAGATTTTGACGGGTGAGGATAAAAAAATCAACCAACTCCTTAACTCCAATATCCTTTAGGGCGGAGGTTGTAAATATCTTGAGTTTGGGATTGATATCCAGAGCCTCATTTTGGGCTTGTTGGCTGTCAAAGGGCATAAGAGGAAGGAGGTCTGTTTTGGTCAATATCAGACAGTCAGAAGTCGTGAACGCTTTCGGATATTTTTTTGGTTTATCATCGCCTTCGGGCACAGATAGAAGGACACATCTGAGATTTTCTCCAAGATCGTAACTGGCCGGGCAGACAAGATTCCCCACATTTTCGATAAACAAAAAGTCCAGATCAGACGGGATCTTTGGAAAGAGTTTTCCCACCATCTTGGCCTCCAGATGACATGCGCCGCCTGTAATGATCTGCCAGGCAGGAATGCCCTTAGCTCTTATTCTTTCTGCATCTCTTTGTGTTTCGATGTCTCCCTCGATCACAGCTATTTTGGTTTCTGGTCTCATGTGTTCGGCAATGCGCTCGAGGAGTGTTGTTTTCCCTGATCCTGGTGAGCTCATAAGATTGATGGTAAAGATGCCCCTCTGTGTGAGCTTAGTTCTTATGTCAGAAGCGATTTTTTTGTTGGATCCTAAGAGATCCTCCAGAACAAGAATTTCTTTTTTTTTCATGTCTTGGATAATCCTAAAAATTGATTATACATGTTTTTCGTTATAACGGCTATGTTTTTAAGCTGATACTGTATCTTGAGCTCGGTGTTTCCTGAAAGGGTTTTCTATGCCAAAATCCTGTGTTATCTGGTGAAGAAATAGAGTTTTGGTGAATATCTTTTTGTCTGATGTGCCTCGTTTAGTTAGGCATTCAAATTTTTCTGATATTTTTGTATTTTCTATTGACAAATTTAGGTTTTCCACTTAGAATTTAACGTAATTATAAGGCATTCCATATTCTTCCTATAGTTACAGTAGGTTTTACAATTCATGCAGGCATTCTTTCGTAATAGAAAGTCATTTAAAGCCTTCTATCCTCAGATCTTATAATTACAACCACTTGGTTCTTTTGTACAACATAAACAATTATGAAAAAAGATAACGACAATTTCCACCTGCAGCTCTTAGGAAAAATAATCAATCACATTATTATTTTAAAATCTTTAGCTTTTCCAGAGGTGTTTTTTGTAAATTCAATAGAGAGGGCCTCTTTGGTGATAGGGTGTAATCATGACGAAAACTAAAAGCGATCCTACTTTGCTGAAAGAAATTAGGAAGTACGGCCATTTTGATACTAACGCCTGTTATCAATGTGGAAGCTGTACAGTTGTATGCGAATTAGCAAAGAACTCGGCATCTTTTCCTCGGAAAATGCTCCAGTATGGTATGTTCGGCTTGAATAAACTTTTAAGAGGAAGCTTGGAGCCGTGGATATGCTATTACTGCGGTGATTGTGCCACGACCTGTCCGCGAGAGACAGAGCCGGGAGAGGCTATGATGACACTCCGACGCTGGCTCACGGCACAGTATGACTGGACGGGCCTCTCTGCAAAATTGTACAAATCCAAGCTCTGGGAATTAGGGGCGCTCTTTGCGGTCGGTGCATTCATGACCTTTTTGATTTGGATGTTTCACGGCCCCCTGGTGACGGAACGGGTTGAACTCAACACCTTCGCTCCTGTTCACATGGTACATGCTTTCGACCTGATATTATTCTGTGTTCTTGCTTTTTTTCTTTTTACCAATTCGTTTCGCATGTACTGGTTCGTCATGCATCAGGGCAGAAACCTAGGAATACTCAATATCCTGCGAGGATTTAGGGAGGACGGCTTTGGATTTACCGAACGGGATGGCCAGAAGGTCAAGATTCCTCTTTCCGTTTTCCTCATCGAGATAAAGACTCTGATAGTGAATTTTGTCACTCAGAAGCTGTTTTTGAGCTGTAAAAACAATACCTGGCGATGGCTCAAACACTTCTTGCTAGTATCTGGATATCTGCTCATGCTCTTTTTGGTTGTAGCCTTGCTTCTGTGGTTTCAAACGGACAATATCTATCCCATTTATCATCCTCAAAGATGGTTGGGGTATTATGCTACGGCTGTTCTCCTCTTCTGTACGGTTGAGATCATAGTAGGTCGAATCAGAAAGCGAGAACAAATTCACAGGTTCTCAGATTTTAGTGACTGGATGTTCCCGGTGCTTTTACTGCTGACTACTGTGAGCGGGATATTGGTCCATATTTTTAGGTACATGGGGCTGCCGTTGATGACTTACTACACCTATGCCGTTCATCTGGTTATAGCTGTAGCCATGCTGGTAGTCGAGGTGCCTTTTGGCAAGTGGGCCCATCTCCTGTATCGTCCGCTTGCCGTTTTCTTTCAAGCAGTCAGAGAAAGGGCTCTGCAACAGGAACAACAGCAGGTACCAAAAGAGGCGGTATTGGAAAATGTCTAACAATAAAACAGAAAACAATAGAATTGGTGCCGCCATGATTATGGGCGGTGGTATTGGGGGCATGCAGGCAGCCCTCGATTTGGCCGAATCCGGCATAAAGGTTTATCTGGTTGATAATAAGCCTTCAATTGGTGGAGTGATGGCTCAATTGGATAAGACTTTCCCCACTAATGACTGTGCAATGTGTACCATGGCGCCGAGACTGGTTGAGATTGGCAGACATAAAGATATAGAAGTGATTACATTTGCAGATGTCGAAAAGATAAGAGGGAATGCTGGAAATTTTGAAGTTGAAATCAGGAAGCGACCCCGTTACATAGACGAAGAAAAATGTACGGGATGTGGTATGTGCGTGGCGAATTGTCCTGTCCACAATATCATCTATGTTACACCGGAAAGAGATAAGATTGAAATCTCGGTTAAAGACGTAGAGATAATGGACAGCATAATTAAAGATTATGAAGCATCAGAAAAATCTTTAGTTCCTATACTCCAGAAAACCAATGATACCTATAATTATTTGCCTGAACCGGTCTTGAGATATATTGCTGATAAATTGAATATGCCAATGAGTGTGGTGTATAGAATCGCGACTTTTTACAATGCTTTTAGCTTGGAGCCCAGGGGAAAGCACATCGTGACTATTTGTCTAGGAACAGCCTGCCATGTAAAGGGCGCAGAAAGGATCACTGAGACATTCGAAGGTGAACTCGGGATAAAAAGAGGACAGACCACAAAAGACATGATATTTACTCTAGAGGCTGTTCGATGCATTGGATGCTGTGGATTGGCTCCGGTGTTAAAAGTTGGTGAAGAGATACACGGTCAGATGACAAAGAAGAGAGTCCCGGAATTATTGAATTTTTATCAAAGTGCTTAGGGACAATTGATTGGCCGGTTTGAACAAAATCATTTTTATGGATGTGGGCGATGCCAAAATTGAAAATTGACGATTTAGAAAAAATTAGTCAGAGGGTAAAAAAGTCCGTCCTGCTCCGAGAAGGGGCTGGTAGGGCAAAGATAACGGTTCATATGGGAACCTGTGGCATAGCTGCTGGCGCCAGAAAAATCATGAACACGCTAATGGATGAGATTGAAAAGAGAAAGATCGACGATGTCATTTTAACAAACTCAGGCTGTGCTGGTTTATGCAGCAGAGAGCCGATGGCAACAGTCGAATTGAAAGATGAAGCTCCTGTTAAATATGTGGATTTAACTCCAGAGAAAATCACTCGAATTTTGACAGAACATGTTATCGGCGGAAAAGTTGTCCAAGAATATGCCTTGGCCAAAGGTAGCGAGAGGATGTCCTGAAGAGTAATGCAGTTAAATGCGAGTAATTTTGGTTCCGAAATAGTTTTAGATGTTTTTTTAAGAAGGTAGAAAGATTATGGACGAACAAACCACGGATAAATACAGATTACATTTAATGATATGTGCAGGAACAGCCTGTGTTTCTAATAAGTCTTTCAGAGTGAAAGAAGTGTTGGAAGAGGAACTGAAGAAGCAGGAATTGGAAAAAGAAGTTCTTGTTGTAATGACAGGGTGTAACGGATTTTGTGCAGTTGGCCCAGTAATGGTAGTTATGCCGGACGGAATTTTCTATCACAGCGTAACAGAGGACGTAATACCTCATCTTGTTGAAGAGCATTTTTTAAAGGGTCGACCTGTGAAAAATCTTATGTTCACTCCAGAAAAAGAAGAAATCGTCATTCCCAAGATGATGGATATCGGATTTTTCGCTCGTCAAACACTCATCGCTCTTAGAAACAGAGGTATGATTGATCCCGAAAAAATCGATGAGTATATTGCCAGAGATGGGTATAAGGCATTAGCGAAAGCTTTAACAGAAATGACACCCGAAGATATCATTAATGAGGTTAAAAAATCGGGTCTTCGAGGTCGTGGAGGAGGTGGGTTTCCAACTGGTGTAAAGTGGGAGTTGTGCAGGAAACAACCCGGAGATATTAAATATATTGTATGCAATTCCGATGAGGGGGATCCAGGGGCCTATATGGATAGAAGTATAGTCGAGGCAGATCCCCATTCAGTTCTGGAAGGGATGTTGATTGGAGCAAGGGCTATTGGCGCGAAAGAAGGATATGTCTATATCAGAAATGAATATCCTTTGGCAATGAATCGGTTAAAGATCGCAATTGACCAGGCAAGAGAATACGGACTCATCGGAGAAAATATCTTCGATACAGATTTTAGTTTTGATATTCATATTAAACAAGGGGCAGGGGCCTTTGTATGTGGAGAAGAGACCTCCCTCATTGCCTCGATAGAAGGTCGTCCGCCTGAGCCTAGACAAAGACCGCCCTACCCAGTAGAGTCGGGATTATGGGGAAAACCTACCACTATCAATAATGTTGAAACTTGGGCCACTATCCCTCCTATAATCAATAGAGGATCAGAGTGGTTTTCAAGTATTGGCACTGAGCTCAGTAAAGGCACTAAGGTTTTTTCTCTCGTGGGCAAGATTAATAATACAGGTTTGGTCGAAGTGCCGATGGGCATCACTCTGAAAGAGATCATTTATGACATTGGCGGTGGAATTCCGAAAAACAAAAAATTTAAGGCTGTCCAAACAGGAGGTCCTTCTGGAGGATGTATTCCTGCCAGTTTGATGAATTTACCGGTGGATTATGAGAAGCTGACCGAAGCGGGGTCGATAATGGGATCGGGTGGAATGATCGTAATGGATGAGGATACTTGTGTAGTGGATGTCTCTAAATATTTTATTGAATTCACGAATGACGAATCCTGTGGAAAATGTGCTTCCTGCAGGGAAGGGTCAGCCGTGTTGCTTGAGGTGCTCCAAAAAATATGCAGAGGAGAAGGCGAAGATAGCGATCTTGAAATCCTCGAAGATTTCAGCAATGCGATAAAAGATGCATCAATGTGTGGATTGGGGCAAACCCTGCCCAATCCTGTGTTGAGCACTTTAAAATACTTCAGGGATGAATATATCCAACACACGAAATATAAAAGATGCCCTGCTTTGGTATGCAAAGGAATCATCTCTTCTGCCTGTCAGCACACATGTCCCATCTCTCAGGATGTTCCCAGTTACATCGGCCTTATTGCTCAAGGGAAATTTGAAGAAGCGGTTAAAGTCGTTTTAAAAGAAAATCCTCTCCCGCTTATCTGTGGTCGTGTGTGTGATGCTCCATGTGAGGGAAAATGTGTTGCGGGGGAATGGGATGATCCGATAGCCATCAGGTCTCTCAAACGTTTTCTTGCTGATTATGAAATGAACAATGGTGTTGAAGTAGAACTAAAACCAAAGAGTAAGAAAGAGGAACGAATAGCAGTGGTCGGCTCAGGACCTGGAGGACTGACTTGTGCTCATTATCTCGCCCTGGAGGGATATAAAGTCACCGTATTTGAAAGTCACCCCACTCCAGGAGGCATGCTTGCGCTAGGGATTCCGGAATTCAGATTGCCCAAGGATGTACTGAACTATGAAATCGATAGGATAAAGAAATTAGGGATTGAAATCCGAACAAATACAACCATAGGAAAAGACATTCAGCTCGATCAACTGAAAGAAGAATACAAGGCGGTCTTTGTTGCCATTGGTGCTCACAAGGGATTAAAAATGAGAATACCCAACGAAGATTCCGAAGGGGTTTTGGATGCTGTGGAATTTCTGCGGGATTTTAATTTGGGCAACAAAGTTGAAATTGGTGATAAAGTCATTGTCGTGGGGGGTGGAAATTCTGCGATAGATGCAGCCCGAGTTGCTAAGCGGTTGGGAAAAGATACGAGGATTTTTTACCGAAGAACAAAGGCAGAGATGCCTGCTATTCCGAGTGAGATCGAGGAAGCCATTCTTGAGGGTATTGACATCCAATATCTGGTGACTCCGATCGGAGTCCTGTCGAATAACGGCAAAATTACAGGAATAGAATGTATTCGGATGAAGCTCGGGGAAGTGGATGAAAGCGGTCGAAGGAGACCTCTTCCGATAGAGGGATCTGAATTCAAAGTCGATGTCGATACTTTAATACTAGCTATCAGCCAGGAGCCAGACGTGTCTTTAATCGCCGGTGAGAATGGATTGAGAGTCTCCGCTTGGAGCACTCTGGAAGTCGACCCAGAAACTCTACAGACGAATGTGGAAGGGATATTTGCCGGTGGTGATGTTGTGTCCGGTCCAAATACAGTAACCGGCGCCATGGCTCATGGAAAAAGGGCAGCCCAGATGATCGACAAATATGTACGGGGAGAGGAACTCAAAGTAGAATATAAGGTTACACGGCCCGCAGTTCATGTAGAGGCTATAGAGCTTTCGGATGAAGAAGTTAAGAGCCTCAAAAGGCCTGATATGCCTTCCATACCTGTTGCTCAACGGATAGAGAGTTTCAAGGAGGTGGAATTGGGCTTTAGTGAGGCTGACGCAAGGGTGGAAGCAAAGCGCTGCCTCCGCTGTGATTTAGAGGTTAAAGAGGAGTAAGAGAGGTTCAAGAATGTCGATAAATAGTGATAATCGGATACTTGGGATGCCAAGCATCGAAAATCTTAAAAAAATCGTTATTAATGGAGGGTCGGCGTGATTAAGCTGACTATAAATGGCCATACGCAAGAGTTTCCCGAAGGCAAAACGCTATTGGAATGCATCGAGAGTACTGGAATAAAGGTTCCGACTCTCTGCCATCATAAAGCTTTAGCTCCCTACGGAGCCTGCAGATTATGTTTGGTAGAAATTTCTCAAAATGGCGGTTCAAAGATTGAGGCTTCATGCACTTATCCAGCCCGTGATAATCTAAAGATTCAAACTGATTCTGAGAGGGTCATCAAGGCTCGGAAAGCGATGATTGAACTGCAATTGGCATTATGCCCTGATTCGGAGGCCATACAGAAAATAGCAGAAGAGTATGGGGTCAAAGAAACGCGGCTCAGAAAGAAAAATGAGGATTGTTTCCTTTGCGGGCTCTGTGTGCGGATGTGTACAGAACGTATGGGTATCAATGCAATCAGCTTTTCCAATAGGGGTTCAAGGCGGAAAGTGAATCCGCCTTTCGATGTACATTCTGATGTATGTCAAGTCTGCGGAACTTGTGCTTTTATTTGTCCTACAAACAGAATCAAGCTGGACGAAATCAGCAAACGGGAATCTATTCCAATACTGGATGAATATAATGAAAAACTGAGCACTAGATCAGCTGCTTACATCTCTTATCCCCAAGCTGTTCCCAACAAGGCAGCCATCGATGAAAGATATTGTGTTCATATGCTTAAGGACGAATGCAAGATTTGCCAAGAGGTTTGTGAGGCCGATGCGATTAATTTTGATCAGAAAGAAGAACAGATCAATATGAATGTTGGTGCGGTCGTTTTATCCCCAGGATTTGATTTATTTGATGCTCGAACCAAAGAAGACTTGGGTTATGGACAGTATCCCAATGTCGTCACTTCAATCGAATTTGAGAGAATTTTGTCTACCACAGGACCACATCTCGGTCATGTCGTAAGACCCAGCGATGAAAAAGAGCCAAAGAAAATTGCATTCATTCAATGTGTCGGTTCACGAGATTGTGATAGAGATTACTGCTCTGCTGTGTGCTGTATGTATGCCACGAAAGAAGCGATTATCGCTAAGGAACATGTAGGCGAGCATTTGGAATGTGATATATTTTTTATGGATCTGCGTGCATACAGCAAGGGATTCGAGGAATATTATCAGAAGGGAAAGGAACTCGGGATCGACTATATAAGATGCCGCCCTCCCGAGATTGAAGAAATACCTGAAACAAAAAATCTGGTTGTAAAATATATAGATGAAAGGGATCAAAAAGTCACTCGCGAATATGATATGGTTGTTTTATCAGTCGGTATGGATCCACCCAAATCTGCAAAGGAAATTTCCCAAAAATTCGGCATCGAGTTGAATGAATATAATTTCTGCAAAACAGAGACCTTTAGACCCGTTGAATCGACACGCGAGGGAGTATACGTGGCCGGCCCCTTCACAGAACCCAAGGATATTCCTGAAACCATAATGCAAGCATCCGGTGCATCATCAAAGGTCTTGTCTTTGCTCAAAGATGAGAAAGGCAGCTTGATCACAAAAAAGGAATTTCCACCGGAAACCGATGTTGAGGGGCTAGAGCCCAGAATTGGGGTGTTCGTATGTCACTGCGGCACTAATATTGCCGGAGTGGTCAATGTTCCAGACGTGGTTGAATATGCAAAGACACTTCCGAATGTGGTTTATGCAGATAATAATTTGTATACCTGTTCAAATGATACTCAGGAAGTAATAAAAGAGACCATCAAAGAACATAATCTGAACCGAATCGTTGTTGCTTCTTGTACCCCCAGAACCCATGAGCCTCTATTTAGAAATACCATCCGTGAGGCTGGGTTGAATCCTTATCTTTTTGAAATGGCAAACATCAGGGATCAGTGCTCATGGGTACATATGTCAGAACCGGAAAAGGCATCCGTAAAATCAAAAGACCTGGTCAGGATGGCCGTGGCGAAGGCACGTTTATTGGAGCCCCTCAAGACAAGGTTTGTGCCTATCATCAAATCTGCCCTGGTTATTGGTGGCGGAGTTTCTGGTATGTCATCTGCCAAAGAACTAGCGAATCAAGGATATGATGTCTTTTTGGTGGAGAGAGAAAAAGAGCTGGGCGGGAACCTGAGACATGTCTATTATTTGCTGGACGGAGCCGATCCCCAAAAGGAATTAAAGAGCCTGATTAGAGAGGTTGAGGAGCACGAGAAAATCCATCTCTATACAGAAGCTAAAATTGAAAATATCGAGGGTTCGATCGGAAATTTCAAGACAACAGTTTCTGCCAACGGGAATTCAGTAGAGCTTGAACATGGAGTTGTGGTCGTAGCCACCGGAGCAAAAGAATATGAGCCGAAAGAATATCTCTATGGTCAGAATGAAAAAGTAATCACCCAAGTAGAATTAGAAGAGCGTCTGAGAACAAACGGTGAGTGGTCAACGCCTGGAAAAAATGGCTTTCCAAAGACCGTCGTGATGGTTCAATGTGTAGGTTCTCGAGATGAAGAAAGACCCTATTGCTCCAGGATTTGTTGTTCCGTGGCTGTAAAAAATGCTTTGAAAATAAAGGAACTTTCACCTGACACTAACGTATATGTGCTGTACCGAGATGTGAGAACCTATGGATTCAGTGAAAGCTACTACACAAAAGCAAGACAACAAAATGTCATATTCATGAGGTATGAAGATGGCCGGAATCCTGAAGTCACTCAAAATGGAGATGGTTTGCAAGTGGAAGTTTTTAGTCCGGCATTAAATGCTTCGATTGAAATACCGGCAGATCTCGTTGTCTTATCCGCAGGGGTAGTTGCCGATGAGGGAAACGAGGAGATCTCGAAATTTTTAAAAGCTCCTTTAAACAGTGACAAATTCTTTCTTGAAGCGCATATGAAGCTGCGTCCGGTTGACTTCGCTACTGATGGGATTTTTCTCTGTGGCTTAGCCCATTCACCAAAAGCAGTCGATGAGAGCATCATTCAAGCCCAAGCAACGGCTTCGAGAGCTGCTACTGTCCTTGCTAAAGACCATATAGAGTTAGAAGCAACAATATCCCATGTCATAGATGAGAGCTGCGATGGCTGTGCCTACTGCGTGGAACCTTGTCCATATCAGGCAATTACTCTCATCGAATACATGAGAGAGGGCTCAGTGAAAAAGACAGTGGATGTGGATGAAACAGCCTGTAAGGGATGTGGATGCTGCATGGCAACCTGCCCTAAAAAAGGAGTGATGGTAAAAGGATTTACACTGGAACAGCTTTCCGCACAGGTCAATGCCGCGCTAGGAGTATAACTATGGAAGATGAATTTGAACCTTTGATCATTAGTTTTTGTTGCAACTGGTGTTCCTACACAGGAGCAGACCTTGCAGGAGTATCCAGGTTGCAATATCCTCCAAATTACAGAATAATAAGAGTGATGTGCTCAAGTATGGTACATCCCAATCTGGTGATAGATGCGCTAACAAAAGGAGCGGATGGGGTTATAATCTGTGGCTGTCACATCGGTGACTGCCATTACGAGGATGGAAATCTAAAAACAGAAAAAAGAGCTGAGGCCATAAATATTATGTTAGAGGATTTTGGACTGGAAGAAGAGCGCTTTCGATTGGAATGGATTTCAGCCTCCGAGGGACCAAAATTTGCAAAGGTGGCTAAAGAGTTTACAGAACAGATCAAAAAGTTAGGGCCAAGCCCCTACAAAATGTAAAATATAGGGAGTCCGTGATGCCAAATGCTTCCAAAATAATAGACGGGAAAAAATTTATGTGGGATGGTCTTTTGTATGAATCTGAAAAAGAAGCCCAAGAAGTGAAACAAAAATATGCAGACAATAATTTTGAAGTCAGACTGTTAGAAGAAGAGAACAAATATCTTCTCTACACAAGAAGAGTGGTAACAGAAATTGTTTTAGAGGGCGAACCACCACCCGCGTAGGTTCGATTGATCCTGTCTGCCTATTCTCTATCACCACTCTAGTCAATCTTTTTTCAATCCTTTCCGGTCACTCCACCTCAGTAGAAAAATTTGTGGGCTTCTATGAGGAATTGCCTGTCCTGGGAATATTCCCAGGACAGGCAGTATGTGTCTGGTATTGATCGTATTTAGTGGTCCCTGCGGATGGGTTTATGTTTCAATGTCATTTCGGTGTGCAATTTTTCCTGCAACCGTTTTCTATTTTCTGCCTTAAGAATAGCTTGACGGTCTATCTCATCCTGGATTGTTTGGTGAAGTTCGCAGCTCTCGCAGCGGTAGAGTTGAGAACAGGACCGAGTAGAAATTTCTCCACTCATGGTGTATCGGCACTGGTATCTTCCCGACTGAGAGACAAGTTTGTCCAAGAAGGGCTTAATCCTTGGATCATTACTAAATTTTTCCTTTTTCATCATTGCGGCATGAAAATTACATACATTCTGGCATTGATAACCGAGCGTACAACTGCGTTTTGGGATTATACCTGCCTGCATCCAGATACAAGGAGCGATAATTTTTTCTTCAAATACGGGTTCTTCTACAGGAGGAGCAGGAATCACATCCACTTCGAAGGATTGTCTTATTAGAGTCTCAAGATAGTTTAACTCGAACGGTTTTTGTAAGTATTCGATCGCCCCTTTCTGCAGTGCTTCCTTCTCTGTTTCAACCGAAGGATAGGCAGTGATGATGATGACTTTCGCTTTTGGATTCTTTGCTCTGACTTCTTCCAATACTGAAAGTCCATCGCGCCCTGGCAGTCTAAGATCGATTATCATGACGTTGTAATCTTTCAAATTATAATTTTCCAGTGCTTTCTCACCGTCAGACGCAGTATCAACCTTATGACCTTCGTCTGAGAAATAATCGACCAATGCCTCCCTCATGATTTCCTCATCTTCTACGACCAACATGTTTTCTTTTTTCAAGTTAACCTCCATTCTTTACGTTTGTTACCTACTTCCATTAAGAAAGTTTGAACAATCTTGACTCTCTCGTTGGAATTAGAGATCAATAATAGAGCAAATAGTGTGCCAAAATATTTTAGATAAGGAAATATTCTTTTTAAATCTCGTTAACTATTTATAAAGAAAGGAGTTGAGGAATCAAAAATGATTTCTGAAAAGATTGCGAAAAAGAAGTTAGGTGTATAATAAATGGACACTAGGTGTCTATATTATTGACAGTACATTCATATTTTTTTAGTTTGTTATAGAGAGTCATCCTCCGAATACCAAGTATGTTTGCTGCCTTTGAAATGTTGCCTTGTGTTTCCTCGAGCACATTAAGTATATGATTTTTTGTCACTGCCTCGATGGTTTTCTCTTTTGTAGGAAGTGGATGGATAATATCCTGTGGAAGTTCTCCCATTGTGACAGCATTTCCCTTGGAAAGAATGACACCATGTTCAATCATGTTTTCCAGTTCTCTCACATTGCCTGGCCAGGAGTAATTCAGCATAAACTCAATGACACCAGGTGAAAAATTGATCACATCTTTGTTATTATCGGAAGCATATTTTTTTAAGAAATGCTCGGACAGCGGTAGTATATCCTCTTTCCTATCCTTTAAAGGAGGCAGGTTTATAGTTACGACTTTCAATCTATAATACAGATCCTCTCTAAACTGTCCCTCGAGGACCCTGCTTCTTAGATCCCTGTTTGTGGCGGTGACGACGCGTACATCAACAGATACTTCTTCATTGCTTCCGATTCTGGTTATCTTTTTTTCTTCCAAAGCTCTCAAAAGATGGATCTGTGTGTTAGCGTTTATTTCGCCAATTTCATCTAGAAATAGAGTGCCTTTGTCTCCTGCCTCGAACTTTCCTTTCTTTCTTTCTACTGCTCCCGTAAAAGAACCTTTTTCATGACCAAACAGTTCACTTTCCAGAAGACTCTCCGGGAGGGCGGCACAACTTGTGGCGATGAAGGGTTTGTTTCGTCGCTTACTTTGGTGATGAATAGCCCGGGCAACAACTTCCTTTCCTGTACCGGTTTCCCCCGTTATTAAAACAGTAGCATTGGTTGGAGCTACGGTTCTTATAAGTTCGATGATTTTTAACATCTTGGGGCTTTTAGCGATGATACCTTCGAAAAGGAATCTATCCTTGATCTTTTTCCGCAGCAAGATGTTTTCCTCGATCAGATCCTGATGCTCTACTAATTTTTCTATGAGAAGCTCTACTTTTTCCGGGCAGAATGGTTTTTCGATGTAATCATGCGCACCCTCTCTGATGGCTGTAATAGCGGATTGGATTGTAGCATGGGCTGTGATAATAACGGTTGAGATGGTAGGAATGATTTTTTTTGCCTCTTTCATCAGTTCTATCCCGTTTATACCTGGCATGACTAAATCGGCAACCATTATTTTGATCTTTTT
>Ga0209427_10000156_pt1 | contig 64836 bp, 76 predicted proteins | sample DeeMarSWOR136_30_FD_187465 | JGI IMG/M metagenome (GOLD analysis project Ga0209427, IMG submission 187465) | Marine sediment microbial communities from White Oak River estuary, North Carolina - WOR-1-36_30 (SPAdes) (version 2) | ecosystem: Environmental > Aquatic > Marine > Intertidal zone >...
GTCAACCAACCAGTATGTATGACTCCAGATACTTCTGGTAGAGTATGTCTCCCAACTCTCCATTCTCTAACTATGTTTTCAACAGTTTTTATTTGGGCGAAATCTGAATTCTCCATTTTTTCCCTCACATAAATAACTTGTTCAATGTAAGGAGAATAAACGACCAACCAACCTCCAGGTTTCAAAACTCGAAACGCATTTTCAACGACTTTTTCCGCATATTTCATATCCAAAGTAATTAGATCAACTTTCTTTTCTTCAATACCTTTAAGAACGTCCTTTTTTTTCACTACTATATTCTTCAACCCTGATATTTTTACATTCTTCCTAACAAGCTTAGCAAAATCAGATCTCTTTTCATAAGTTACAACCCTTCCTTTTCTACAATAGTATGCTAAGAAGATACAAAGAAAGCCTGAACCTGAACCAGCATCAACTATAAGACTATCCGGTGAAATACCAGTATATCCCAATATTAACGAGGCATCTTTTGGAGTTACTATTTGAGGCAATCTCTTCAATTTTTTAAGTATGTCTAGTAAGTTTATTTTTTCTTTCATTATCCCACATTTTAATGATTGTAATTAAATTAAAATAACCTTTTTATTTAGTCTTATATTGTAAAAAAATTATTCAATTTTTATTCGTTCTTTTATTAGTAAATGTAGCAAAAAATATAAATAAGGAATTACATATTTTTAATACATGTTAAAGACCACAGCCGAACAGAGAAAAATGAAAGTTATTGAATATGTTAAGAATGAAATAAGAAGAGGCAGGCACCCTTCATATAAAGAACTGCAAAATAAATACAACATAAGTTACTTTAATATAAATTTAGGTGCGATTTATTCAACTCTCGGCGTTAAATTTTTACATATTCCTAAAAGACGACCAACGGGATGTAATGAGATTTTAAAGAAAGAATTGATAGATTATATCAAGAATGAGATTAAAGGAGGCCATTGTCCTTCTAGAAGGCAAATTGAAAAGAAATTTAGAGTTCATATTAGTGATCTATTCGGCAATATCGAAAACTTGTATATTTCTGCCGGTTCTAGATATATTCAAAAAAATAGTCAAGAAATAAAAAGACGGAAAGCAGATCTTTTGATGGATTTAGTTTTATACATTCTTCCAGGACTTCATCTAAAACTCATTAAGAAGAGAAATGTTAGAGAGACAGGTATAGACATTCTTACCAAAAACACAAATGGCAAGATTGTGGGTATAGAATTAAAAGCCTATAATAAGTATGAGAGAGTAAAAAAACGTGATATTGAACAATTAAATAGGTTTCTAATTGAAGAAAAACTTGACAAGGCCATTTTAATCTCAACAGCCTCAGCGATTCAGGTCAATTTAAAAATACCCTCTAACATAAAACTCATACTTTTTAGTGATTTTGTAAAACTTTGTAACAAAGACATGATGAATTTGTTAAAATTTATAAGAAACTATTCAATTCACAAAGAAACATACGAAAAACGGAAAAAAAGAAATGAAATTGTAAGATATTTAAGAAACAAAATAGGGAATGATGAGAAGGTCTCTATAAGTAAAATCTGCAAAGGTTTGAATCTTCATTTCTACACTTATTTTGAGAGTATCTATGATGCTTTTAATGAAGCTAATATTCTCATTCCTTCTAGAAATATTAATGGTATAAGAAATGAAAAGAAAAGAAAAAAAGCAAAAGAAGAACTTTTATCTGCAATATTAAGTTTTGTTAAGAAAGAAGTTAAAAAGGGTTATTATCCAACTGAACAACATATTAAAAATAAGTTTGGTATTGGGTGTTTGCGGCACTTTACCAAAATGTCAGATATTTACAGAAAATTAGGTTTGCCGACATATCTCGAAAGAAAAACAAGAAAAAGAGTTATTTCACATACTTCTTAAAATCCTCACCCTTTCCTTTAAAGGGGGATGGGTTTGGTATAGGCTGTCAAGAGCACTTTTATTCGGATCAGTAAAGAATAAGTGTGAAACGGCTTCACTGACTTTCATTTTACCTGTATTAATCTTCATGATTTTTTCTAATGCCGAGGCCAAACCTTCTGGATATCGTGTCAATTGAACAGATGTTGCATCGGCCAGATATTCTCTCCTTCTCGATATCGCTAATTGAACTAATCTTACAATTATAGGAGCAAATATAGCCAGAATAAAACCTATCAATATCAATATCCCGCCTTTACCCTTATCCCTCTTGCCACCAAACCTAAACGTTCTCAAAAACATGTGGCTAATTATAGCAACTAATCCTACAAGAACCGCAACTAAAGTTGCAAACCTAATATCATAATTTTTTATGTGCGATAATTCATGCCCTATAACACCTTCAATCTCGTTCCTCTTTAAATTCTTCAATAACCCTGTAGTAACAGCTACACTGGCATGTTCTGGATCCTTTCCAGTGGCAAATGCATTTATATCATCACTTTCGATGACGTAAATTTTAGGTTTAGGTATACCACCAGCTATAGAAAGTCCATCAACAACATTTATCAAATGAGTATATCTTCTATCCCCTTCTTTCACGAGTTTAGCTTTAGTCGCTGCGAGAACAACCCTGTCCCCATAGTTGTAAGAACCATAAGTGTATACAAAAACAACAACCATACTGAATATTAAAAAAACTATGGATAATTCTGGAACTAGAATCTGACTTATTACGTAGATAAAAACAATTAAAAAAGAAAAGACTAGACCCCCGAGTAAAACAGAGTTACGTTTATTCTTGGCTATTTGGTCGTGGAAACTGATTTTCTTCATCTAGAACTTCACTTTTACTGGTTTTCTTTCGGCTTCTTTTATTTCGAAAAATTCTCTTGTTTTTGTTTTGCCCGCAATTCCTGCGAACCATTTACCAGGGACGGTTGTTATCGTGTTGTTGAATCCTAAGACTGAATCGTTGTAGAATTGTCTAGAATAAGCCACTTTACTCTCTACCCCCTCTAACTGCTCTTGTAATAGCTTAAAGTTTTCACTAGCTCTTAACTTTGGGTAGTTTTCTGCAATAGCAAATATTGTTTTTAACGCCTTTGTCAATTCTCCGTCTGCTTTAGCCTTAGCTTTTATATTACCCGCTTTCATCATATTCTCTCTTGCTTTAGTCACCATCTTTATCGCGTCCTTCTCGTGTTTCATATAACCCCTGACAGTTTCAACTAGGTTCGGGACGAGGTCAGCTCTCTTTTTCAACTGTACATCTATCTGTGACCAGGCATTATCGATTCTGTTGGAGAGTACTATTATCTTGTTGTAGAAGGATACAATTATCCCAATTGCTATCACGACCACAATTCCCAAAACAATCAAAAACCAAACCAACGTATCACCTCTACTATTTTATTAAAACTATACCTTAAGAATCTTTAATTAACTTTAAATTCTTTTGAAACCTTTACTTTACCATGAATTCTACCCAAATTACAGTAGGAATAGTCCTTATAATGGTTCTCCTGGGCGGTTTATGGATCTTAACCACGACTATAAAAGAATGTGAAACAGACGAAGACTGTATTCCTGCAGAGCCATTGTTAGGGGCAAGATACGTATGTGAAAATGGTGTTTGTAAAACAAAACCCTTCGGGAACCCATTTTATTGCCAAACAGATTCAGATTGTGCCCCTGCGCAATGTTGCCATCCAGATTCATGTATCAATAAAGACTATAAACCGGATTGTGAAGACATAGCCTGTACCATGGAATGCAGGCCAGGCACGATGGATTGCGATCAGGGTAGGTGTATTTGTTCAGATAACACCTGCCAGGTCGAATGGCTGTAAAATAATTTAAAAACTTTTCTTCTCTGAAAAATCAGTTTTTTAAAAATCATGTTTCCATACCAAAATCAGTTTATAAATAGGGACTAATTTTTTAATTAGAGTGCGTGCCTTCGAACTTTTAAGCGACCCCAGAAATTGGGGTCATGGCACTCCATTTACCCTCGCGAGCGTATTTCCTTTGTTTTCTTAGGACGGTTATACTTGTTGATATAACCAACCCAAATAAAATGATGTATACGAAAAAAAGCATCATTTCCTTTATTATTTTACCAGGACTAATTATTCCGATGAGTTCCATGAATCTTATGAAATTATAGGACACGTAAAGAATTCCTCCAAAACACATGAGGATTACTGAGATCAAGATTTTGCTTATTAAGTTCATAATTATTATTTATTTTTTCCATTTAAGCAATCTACTAAATCTACTCTTTTTTGATGTTTTTAACTCTTCCCTACATTTTTTACAAAGAGGCGCCCTGAAACCCAACCAAGTGACCCTAATCAATCTACCTACCTTCTTGATTGGTTTCCCGCATTTAGAACATTTCTTTTGCATCAGATAAAATTTGTCTTTTGTTTAAAAAATACTTAACCTTTCCATCCCCCAACCCAGTATTTATAAACCTTACGGCCAAAACAATATTAAATGAAAGCTTACGTCGTTTACAATTTAATCGGAGTATTTGGGTTAGACACAAACGGTAAATTAATAGACTATGTTCTATTTCCAAAGAATACAAATCTCATAATTCAAAAGATTAATGAGACCGATTTAACCCCCGAAGAAAGGGAGCTCATAACTAAATTAAAGAAAAAAAACTACACTGATCTAGTTTCTTCTAAAAAGAATGATGCCTTCAATTTTGATACTGAAAAAACAGGAGAAAAACTATTGAGAGAGAATTTGAGATCTATAATTAAAGAAATTCACCTTTCTGATGCAGATTTAAACGAGCAGCTAACTGAGATTGGGGTCGAATTGACTAAAACAAGAATAAAAGAAGCAGTTAAGAAAGATAAAATAATCATACAGGCTGTTGACGCAATCGATGAGATAGATAAATCTCTTAACATTTTTATCGCCAGACTAAGGGAATGGTATGGCCTACATTTTCCTGAGATGGAGAGGAATGTGGAAAAACATGAAAGCTTCGTAAAACTGATTTCTGAGTATGGTCTGAGAGATAAAATCGATGAAAAAGAACTAAAACAGCTTGCTAAGACTAGTATGGGAATAGATCTTTCAGAGGAAGACGAAGCAATCTTAAAGGAGTATGCCACTAAAATAAAAGAACTCTATAAACTAAGAGAACACATGGAAAAATACGTGGATAATGTTTTGAAAGAAATCGCTCCTAATCTTTGTCAAATCGCTGGTCCTCTTTTGGCGGCTCGGTTAATTGCTCTGACAGGTGGGTTAGAAAAATTGGCCAAAAAACCCTCATCTACGGTACAATTGCTCGGAGCCGAGAAAGCTTTATTCAGGTTTTTACATGGAAGAGGTCGTTCACCAAAATATGGATTGTTGTTTACACATCAATTGATACAAAATGCCCCTCTTAAAAAAAGAGGCAAAGTCGCTAGAGTTTTAGCATCCAAACTTAGTATTGCTGCCAAGATGGACTTTTATGGTAAAAAAGTAAAATCAACCGAATTAAAGAAGGATCTTGAAGAACGGATTAAAAAGATAATGGGATGATGAATGGTGAAAATTGATCCACATAAAAAATTTCAGGATTTATACTGGATAAACAATAAACTCTGTACCAAAAACTTAGTTCCAGGTCAAAAAGTATACGACGAAAAATTGATTGAAACAAAACAAGGAGAGTTCAGGGAATGGGACGCTCATAGAAGTAAACCAGCTGCAGCTATATATAAAAATATACATCAATTCCCGTTAAAAAAAGGAATGAAAATACTTTATCTAGGCGTGGCTTCCGGGACCACTTGCTCTCATTTTTCCGATATTATTGGCAAGGAAGGAATAATCTATGGTGTAGAAATAGGTGAAAGAGTTTTAAGAGATTTAATACCCGTAGCAGAAAAAAGGAAGAACATAGTACCAATATTAGCAGATGCAAGGAAACCAGAAGAGTATCCTTGGGTTGAACAAGTTGATCTTGTGTACGCGGATATAGCAATAAAAGAACAATCCAAGGTATTGATCAGGAATGCGAAAATATTTCTAAAACCGAAAGGGTTTGGCATGATAGCAATAAAATCAAGAAGCATTGATGTAACTAAAAATCCAAAGGTTGTTTACAAAGAGCAGAGAAAAATTTTGGAAGGTTTCTTCAATGTGATCGACTTTGTAACTCTTAACCCTTATGAAAGAGACCATGGTTACTTCGCGTTAAAAAGAAAATGATTAACTAAGTTGCTGGTTTAATCCAACCAAATATATAATTTCCTTTCACAAGGTTTACCCTCCATTTAAAAACATCTCTATCTTTAATTAGACTAATCTCTAAAGTTCTCAATTTTTTCATATAACTACCTCTACACACCAAGCTTTACTACGTGATGATCCGAAAATTCAGGTAATTTTTTAATTTCTTTTAGATGATAATACTCATTCTCCAAAAAATTTTCTTGGCAAGTTCTACAAAAAATCCTCCAACTACCAAAACCATCTATGAATTTTATAATTCGTGGTGAATGGCATTTAATGCATCGCATTTTTATCAATCCAAATATGTCAATTAGTAAAGTAGTAGCTGTCGGAGGAGTAAAGTTGCGATGAACAGTCAGTATCTACTCAAAAAATCAATTCTTAGGCTTTATTAACTTCAAAAATTCCTTTTCGAATTCATAAACGTCGTCTAAGTCCAATATCACTCCTATTGCTGGTTTATGCCCCCCGCCTTTAACCGAAGGTATTTTTTTCTTAATCCTTTCGATTATGGACACCAAATCCTCATCTCTACGTTCTTGTTCCAATCTTATGCTGATCTTTGACTTTCTCCCACCATATTCTTTATTTATCACATACGAGATCCAATCTGGGTATTTTTCTCTTATCTTGTCGGCAATAAATGAAGTTAATCCCCTCAATTTCACACGTGGCTGCACGTATATTATTACTTTCTGTTTTCTGTAGAATTTGCCGTTCTTTTCCACATCTCTCATATAGTCCTGTGTTTCATATGTCACTTTATCGTAAAATCTTCTCAATGCAAGTGAATGTTGGGTTAAACCATTAACGAGTTTGTCTGGCCTGTCTTTACATTCTACTAGAGCAAGGACTGCTGTTTTAGCTCCCTCAACCCCCTTCAACATTCTCCCAGACCTAACCATATCGGAGAGTTCACCAAAAAAAGATTTTTCAAGATTTTCCTGATCAATTTTTTCAGTTTTTAGTAATTCTGGCGTTTCTTTTTTAATTTCTTCGAACACGTCCTTACATGAACTGACTCGATGGTCTTCGGTTATTCCTATTCCTGCAATCCATGCAACTTTTTCAGAAGGAAAGAATTTCTTAAAAATCTTATAAACCATGTAGCATGCCGGGACAATTTTATCATCAACCCTTTCAAAAAAATGTGGGTTAAGATAAGGCATGTCCTTTCTCGATTCAACTCCAGAAAAAACATGGTGGTCTAAAACAAATCCCGTTAAATCATCTAAATCACCCGGGTTTACAGTAATGTCAAAAACAAAAACAAAATCGGGATTAAAATTTTTTATTCTTGTCAAAAGTTGTTTGTTGATGTTTTCTATCCCAGTCACAGGGAACAAAATCGGATAATCATCGATTAAGTTATGGATCAGGATTGTGAACAAGGCGGCGGAACAACAACCGTCAGAATCATCGTGATGGATTAAACAAATTTTATCAGATTTCTTGATATTTTTTATGATACATTCTGCCTGACCAATCAAATCACTTAAGTTTTTCAGTTTTTTCACCCAACCCTTTCAAATCTTCTTCAGTCAGGAATACTATCTGATGATCCATCTTCTTTTTAAAGCGATGATAATACTCGATGACAGAAACTAAAGAATCCAACTGATGGAAAATAACAGCTTCAAAGGTTTTAGGTGGCGTTGGCCCAGCTTCTCCGAAATGTGACGCTACAATATGGATAACCTCTTCGGGGAAATCATGTGCATAAAGTTCTGCTACTCCTAACATTGTGTGGTCTAACATTATACCTGTAGGCTCTAGGTCACCGTTTTTGTCCCTCCTATACTCAAAAACTTTCATTAAGTCATGGAGTATAGATGCGGCTATCAAAAAATCTTTGTTAAGTTTTAAGCCATAATTTTTTTTGAAGATATCGACAGTCTTTATGCATAATTCAGTTAAAGCTACTGTATGTCCAACTACGTCCCTTTCCATCGGACCCATACCTGAACTAGGAACAACAAACAAACTGCCAGCAGTCTTTAATTTTTCCTTAGGATACTTTTTGAAATCTTTACTCGATAGTCTCAGGTCTTTCAAAAAATCTACTACTTTTTTCCTCAGGCTCTTGTTTTTGATTTCTCGAGCCAATTCCAACAATCTTTTCATTTTATCTAACCGAACAGGCTTGCTAGACCGCCAGCAGCTTCCTCAGCTTTCTTGGCTTCGTCTTCAGCCGTCTCTTCCTTTTTCTTCTCAACCTTCTCTTCTTTCGTAGTTGGAGCTGTTGCTGCTGGAGCAGTTGGAACTACTGCTTGTTTTATAACTTCGTCTATTTTTACTCCTTCTAATGAGCTTACCAATGCCTTCACTTTGGCATCGTCGACCTTTGCGCCACTTGCTGTTAATACTTTTTTAACATTCGCTTCACTTATCTTTTTTCCAGCCGAGTGCAACAACAAAGCTGTGTATATATATTCCAAAACAAACACCTCCTAAATTTTTAGTTTTGTCTTTAATAGTTTTGCTTCAACATTGGCTTTATTCATCAAATCCGTAACAACGTCTTTATCCAAAATCTCAGCATTAATACCTAAATTCCTCCCATTTTGATAACCTTTTAATATTAAAATCTTTATGGATTCCTTGTTTGGATATCGAATGTTAACAGAAAGGTTTAGAGCATAAGTTTGAGCTTTACTTAACTCTTGCATGAAGGCTTCTTCATCCAAGTCCAGAATTTCCTTCCCGTATATGGTCCCCTTCTCCCACACAGCTAAAACGTTTATTCCGATCTCCATCGGTTGAATGTCCAACTTCTTTAAGATGTTGGCTAGTTGCGCAGAAATTACATCATTCTTTTTTGCCACGACAGTATCTTCTCTAACATGGATCTTTCCTTCCTTGACCATCGCAGGTATTTTGGCCCTTTGGAACTCACCTATTGCTGGCCCTGCCATGAGACTGGTTGGTCCAGCAGAAACCACTATATCATCAGTTGCGATGTCATTTGGTTTTGCATAACCAGGGGATTTACTCTTCTTTAAATTCTTGAAGAGTTTGAAAGGGTCGATGTTGCTTAGAATCAATGTTGGTTCCTTTGCATCAAGTTCACTCAACTTCTGGATATTTTCCTTTCCGGTGACATTCTTAAAAGCCAAGGATAATACACTCTTCTCACACATTTTAATTATAGTATCCTTTCTCATACTTTTTCTGATGGCCTGGAGTTGCCTAGATGGCATTTTAAATAAATCTATCAATCCTACCACGGGATATTTTTCTATCAGTTCCTTTATTTCTGTAACTTCTTGTTTTTTCCTTTCACTAACCATCTCAACCAACCTCTATTTTCACAGGATGCCCCATCGTTGTTTTTAAATAAACACTTTTTATGTTGTTCTTCCCTCTTGGGAGTTTCTTTCCTAAATATGCGAGTAATGCTTTAATGTTTTCTTCGACGTCTTTATCATCCATTTTTTCTGACCCAACGGCTGTATGGATTATTGGTTGCTTGTCGAGTTTGATTTTTATACCCCTTTTCATACCTTCTATGATCTTGTTTATATCACCAGCAACTGGTTTTGGCATCATGCCTCTAGGTGCAAGGAATTTTCCTAAATGCTTTCCAACAACAGGCATTAATTTTGGTTCAGATAAGAAGAAATCAGTTTCTTTTATGATCTTCTTTAAATTCTTTTTTTTCTTTCCCAAACTTTCTATTTCCGCACCCTTAATTATCTTACATCCTTCGACTTTTTTTGCAGAATCTGAAAAGAGAGTTATAGAAGCTTCCTTCCCAGTTCCTTTTGGGAGAATGAAATGCTCATCGATCTTATTTTCCGCCTTTTTAAGGTCGATTTCCTTCAAGTTTATGATAAGATCAAAAGTCTGATTAAAGTTTCTTTTTTTCGATTCTTTTGCTTTTTTTACGTTCTCAAGGATTGTCATTTTTCTCCCTCCTGCCAAGGCAGTGTTATCGGGAATTTAATGAATGTTATGGTTCAACATTTAAAAAGCTTACGTTTTCCGCTTTTTGCTTAAATGTTAATATTATTTATCCCACGAAACAGAATTTAATTACGGTAGTATGAAAAAGGGAATAACACCTCTATTAGCCACTGTCATATTAATTGCGCTCACTCTAGCCGTAGCGGCTTTGTTGGGTAGTTGGTTTACTTCTGTCACAAGAATGCAGACAGAAATAATAGAAGAGGATATTAGGGCACAGGTCAACTGTTCTGCTGCACTCCTAGAGATAACAGACGTCATTTGTACTGGTAGCAACGATAATATCAAAGTGACAATAACTAACCTAGGGAACGATATAGCATTGTACAATTTTTCAACCCTCGTTACTGTTAATAACACTTACTATTTGAATAGCACAGGCGGCCCTAACTCGACTAACCCATTAAACCCAGGTGAGCAGGCTATTCTTTCCTACTACTGTGACAACGATACATACTGTGTTAATGGCGAAAACATTGCAAAAGTTCGTGTAACTTCTCATATTTGCCCAGACAGGTATGCAGAAAAAACCTTTACAAATGAAATTTGTTAAACATCTTCCTTTTCTTTACCCAGTTTTAATAACACTTCACCTAAAAGCTTGAATTTAGTGTTTAATTTATTATCTATTTCCAAGACTTTCCTCACCACATCCCTGTATTTTCTTTCTTGTTCTAGTCTGCGTTCTTCCAATTCACCCTCTAGTCTGAATAATCTTAAGTAGCATTCTCTTTGCGACATTTCTATTTTTTTTACTCCCTTTTCTAACGGTGTTAAGTCTATTTTCCCTATCATATCTGAAATCTTTTTTAAGGATTTTTTTCTCGACTCCAGGGAATAAGCTAGAAACCCAATCAGAGCAAATAAGGCCAGGTAAATTATTACATCGAAAATTTCGTACTTCACTAGAGTTAGTAGTAATAGGATAAAAGTTAAAACCCATATTAACCAGAAAATTTTCATAGGCATTGTTACTTAATAGTGAGTAAAATTTTAAGTAGTTATCAACAGTAGATCAGAAAGTAAAAATTAACCAGAGATTTTACTATTATACTTCCCTTCATCAATCTCCATTAAGACTTCTTTAGGACTTTTATTCTCAACAGTTATCGGCATACTAACACAAGAAGCCACTATTTCTTTCACAGCCTTTTTCATATCTTTTGCGAGTAAACTATCCTTCTTCATCTTAGCGATTTTTATACATTGATCTATCGTCAAATTCCCAACGATTACTCTTTCTCTAGGTTCTTCTTCTTTTGGCGTTTCTTCTGCAGCTGCTTCAGGTTCAGTTTCTTTCTCAACTTTTTTAACTTCTTTTTTTTCAGCTTCTTCCCCTTCCTCAACTTCAGCTTCTTTCGGCTCTTCTTCCTTTTTTTCAGGGGCGATTTTCTTCAACCCCAATTCCTTCCTGATCAAAGAAGAAACAGGTGGAGTACCAATCTCAATTTTGTATTCTTTAGTCACATCGTCTATGATAATCTTCACAGGAACCTTCATACCTTCGTAATCCTTTGTCCTCTCGTTAATGTCTTGTATGATTTTTCCAACATTGACTTTGAACTGTGCCAGACTCGGTCCCAACGGGGGAGCGGGTGTTGCCTTCCCACCATCAACCAATGCGTTAACGGTTTTTCGTCCCATTCACTCAGCCTTCTTTATTACTTTAACAAGACCAGCATTCACTGTGACAGGAATAGGAACAGTAACTTCTATTAACTCCATCGTGACCTCGCTCTTCATGACGTCAAACCTAGTAACCTTCCCCTTCTCGCCCTTGAAAGGCCCGCCTATAACTTCTACTATATCACCTTCGTTAATCTTTATCTCAACTTTCTTAGGCTCCAAAAACTTTTTTATATCAGAAATAGGTACAGGTTGTTTTAATAATCCTCTAGCATGGGGTATTTCTTTTATTAGATTTTCAATGTCTTTCAATTCCCCCTCTATGAAAACATATCCCTTTATCTCTTCTGGTCTAACCAATGCCTTTATTTCCAACTTCCTCACTTTAACCTTTCCCGACATAGCCTCGAGAACAACATTTTCCCTCCCAATGATAGTTTTTACCGCGTATATTTTGATATCATGTTGTTCTGTTTCTGCTACTTCATCCATTTTAAGCCCCACCCAAAACAGATATGATGTAGAAAATGAAACCGATGAGTCCTATGAGAAGGATACCGATACCGCAAATCCTAGCAGTATCTTTCAACTCTTTGGCGTCTGGTTTTCTGGCTACCATTAAGACGCGTTTATACCTTTTCAAAGTCTCTCTGATGTTTATTTTCATTCTAACCTACCTAGAATTTTATTCTCCATACTAGATATAATTTAAATATTAAAAGGAATCTAAACGAATTCAATGCCTAACTGTTCCTCGATTTCCTTTTTCTTTGGTTTGAACAGTTTTTCTGTCACTACTTCATCCGTTTCCTTTACACCAGTTATTATCACTAAAACCCTGACCATGTCCTTTAAGTCTGGTTCGACCTGTGCTCCCCAAATGATCTTAGCGTCTGGAGATAATCTACTCGAAACAGCTTCTACTATTTCTTGTGCCTCTCTTACTGTTATGTCAGGTCCACCAGTTACGTTTATCAAAGCACCATCTGCCCCATCGATATCCAAACTCAATAATGGGTTTGTTAATGCTTTTTCAACAGCTTCTATGGCTCTATTCTCTGTATCAGATTCACCCATACCGATCATTGCTAAACCACCATTAGACATGACTGTCCTTACATCTGCCAGATCCAAGTTAATGAGACCTGGTTTTGTTATCAGTTCAGTTATTCCTTTAACCGAGTTAACTAAAATCTCGTCAGCCACTTTGAAGGCTGTTGCCAAACTGACATCAGGAACTATTTCCAACAGTTTATCATTTGGTACAACAATGATCGTATCTACGACTTTTCTCAGGTTTTCTAACCCTTCCTTAGCGTTATTCATTCTTTGTTGACCTTCCATCGAGAACGGGAGAGTCATGATCGCAATTGTTATGGCACCAAGTTTCTTTGCAGTCTCTGCGATTATAGGACTAGAACCAGTTCCTGTTCCTCCACCAAGACCGCAAGTGACGAATACTAGATCGCTCCCCTCCAAAGTCTTTTTGATATCATCCTTACTTTCTTTTGCGGCTTCTGTTCCTATGTTCGGGTCACCACCGGCTCCTAAACCACCAGTGATTTCTTTACCGATCAAAACCTTCAAATCAGCATCAGAATACAAAAGATCTTGAGCATCTGTGTTTATGGCGACAGTTTCCGCCCCAACGATTCCAACTTCCATCATCCTAGTAACGGTGTTGTTCCCTGCCCCACCAGAACCAACGACCCTAATACTTGCCTTTTTTGATTCGAGAAGTCGTTTTAATTCCTCATCTATGTCATGAGACTTCCTTCTTTCTCGTCTCTTAGCCATTGGTTGCACAGCCATGAACCTCCCTCCAATTTATTATCATTCAGTTATTACAACTATAAAAATCTAAGAACAGTTAAACTTAAATTCTTATTTCTTATTGGGCTCAAAACTTAAGTGTTTTTTACTTGAACAATTTATAGGATGAAAATTCTATTTTCAGGCGATTAAAACTCTTCGATGAACCTAACTTTCTTAATACCCTTTACCCATTTGATTACGTTATCTGCTATAATCTTTTTGATTGTTTTGGGCGCATCTTTTTTCTTATCTATTTTTATTTCTAGAAATTCTTTACCGATTTTCACGTTTATTTCGTCCTTTTCAAATTTCAGGAATAATTCCAAGATTGCCGTTATCTTTCCCTTAGTATCAGTTATCTTCTTCTTGATTTCGACTTTATACTCCAAAGTTTTACCAGCCAAAGGGTGGTTAAAATCAACTCTTACTCTGCCGCCAGACACAGATAAAACCCTGCCTCTCATGCCTCTTTCAATGATTGGCATACCAGGGAACGGATTTATGTCGCGTTTCTTAAATTCTGATAATGGAATTAAACGTATCAATTCAGAATTTCTTTTTCCAAGAGCATCTTCAGGTTTTACTGTTATTTTTTTCTTTTGCCCGATTTTCATTTTCATCAATTCATTCTCTAAACCTTTCACTATATGATGAGCTCCTAGAATGACTGGGACAGGGCCGTATTTGAAATTAGGATTATGAATGCCTTTTTCTTTGGCTACGCTTTCTTTCGTCAAATCAAAGATCTCGTCGCTTTCACTTATTCTACCGACATAATCTATACGGATGAAGTCGCCTTCTTTCATGTTATCACTTAGTTAAGTTTTATACCGGAACTTAAAGTAGTTTCTATAAAATATAAAAGTGTTACTACCATTAAGTATTTATTTTTTAATTCAAACAATTCATGACAGGTGATATGGTGCTGTTTGGCGAGGATAAAGATTGGAAAGAACTCATGTCTGAAGACGCTCAAGTTGAACTTGCCGACTTAATAGAGAAGACTAAGAGACACAGATCAGCATACATGCAAGCAGACGATGTAAAAGTGGCTCAAGTTTGGTCTGCTTTGACCGAAGTCTCTAAACAATTGAAAGGTATTGAAGGCAGACTAGCGAAAGTTGAGTCAATACTAAAGGCTTTTGCAGAAGTAGGTCAGATAGCCAAGAGAGAGGCTTTGAGAGAGAGAATGAGCGATATGTTCAAACCAAAGACGAGCAGAGAAAGAGAGCAAGTCGAGAAGATTGTGGATTCTTTGATGGAATTTTGAGGTCTTCAAAAGCCGAATAAAAGATGAGGCTTTGATTTAGTTCTTCAAAGAGGATTGTATCTTTATTTAAAATACAATCATTATTTCTTATTCAATGCTAAAACCGATTAAAGAATTGTTATCTGAGGAATTAGAAGATAAACTCTCAAAAAAAGAATTGCTACTGCTACCATCGAGTTATCAGAAGATTGGCAATATCGTCATCCTAAACCTAAAAAAAGAGTTGTGGAAGTACGACAAAGCGATCGGTAAAATTGTATTAGAAAAAATACCGAACACTAAATCAGTTTTCAGGAGAATTGGGTTTATAGAAACTCAATTCAGAACCCCCCAGGTCAAATTAATATCAGGTGTTAACAACACTATCACAACCCATAGAGAGCATGGTATCATCTACAAACTGGACATAAAAAATATAATGTTTTCCAAAGGCAATCTAAACGAGAGAAAAAGAATCATAAAACAAATTAAGAGAGGAGAAACTGTAGTAGATATGTTCTCGGGTATAGGTTATTTTGCTCTCGGAATCGCTAAGTTTTCTGAGGCTAAAAAAATTTACGCTATAGAAATTAACCCCAAATCTTATGAGTATCTTGTTGAAAACATAAGACTGAACAGAGTTGGGAGCAAAGTCGTTCCTATCTCGGGTGATTGTGCAGTTGAAATACCTAAACTCGGTAGAATTGCAGACAGAGTTATCATGGGTTTATTACCGAGTTGCAAAAAATATCTGAAAGATGCTATGAAACTTGTTAAACCCAATGGAATGACTCACTATCATGGTGTTGCTAAAAAAGACGAAAATAAACTTTTTGAAGATGTTAAAACAGCTGCCAAAATAGAAGGACGTAAAGTAAGATTAATCAAAAAAACTAAAGTTAAATCATATGCCCCAAAGGTTTACCATTTTGTTTTGGATTGTAAAATCATACAGAGTTGATTAGATGTTAAAAACTGCAATAAAAGCTGCTAAAGAAGCCGGCGATGTAATAACCAAATCTATGGATAACAAAAAAATAATCGATTATAAGAGTGCAGATAATCTTCTAACAGAGACCGACTTGAAGGCTGAAAAAAAGATATTGTCTATAATTAAAGAAAAATTTCCTAACCATAGTTTCTATACGGAAGAAGGCCTTGCTAAAAAAACAGTCTCAGAACATCTATGGGTCATAGATCCGCTTGATGGAACAACTAACTTTTTTCATTCTTTCCCACATTTCAGTATTTCTATAGCACACCTTTTCAAGGGTAAAATGGATTTAGGAGTTATCTTTGATCCGGTAAGAAAAGAATTATTCCACGCGGAAAGAGGAAAGGGAGCATCCCTCAACAATAAAAAAATAGTAGTTTCTAACACGACCAAGTTAACTGATGCTTTACTGATTTCAGGATTTGCATACGAACGAGGCGAAGTCATGAAGAAAAACTTAAAAAATATTGAGAAATTTTTCAATGAAGAAATCAACGGAATAAGGAGAACAGGCTCAGCTGCTTTGGATCTATGTTGGGTTGCATGTGGAAGAGTAGATGGGTTTTGGGAATTCGGCCTTAAACCATGGGATATTGCTGCAGGGTCTTTAATTGTAACAGAAGCTGGGGGGAATATTACAGGAATGAAAGGAGAAAAATATCATTTGATGAAAGTAGATATTATCGCATCCAATTCAAAAATCCATGATCAAATGGTTAAAGTTTTAAGGTAAAAACTTCTTCTTCTTAATCTTCGTCGGTAGATAAACCTCAGTCATGAACTTCAATCCACGACCAGAAAGAGCTTCCAACTCCGCCTTCATCCTTCTCTGTATCATCAGTTTCAATTCCTTCTGCCAGACTGGGTGTTTGAACCATTCATATTTCAACATCTCTCTTGCCCTCTTTATATCCACTTCTCTTGCTTTGATTGTGAAATTTTTCAAACCAAACTCATCGATGTCGCTTATTGTCAACCCAATGAACTTTGCATTAGGACATCCAAGTCTTTCAGAAATGTGTGCCAGGCTTATACTACCATATTTAATGACTGAATAAATATACCATCCGTAAGAATCAGCATCTGTGAAAACATAAACAGGTAATTTATAGTCTGTGGACAATCTTTGAATAAGCCTTCTAGGTCCTCTTGCTGCCTGTCCTTGTGTGGTCACGAGTATACAATTCTGTTTCCTCCAGAACTTATCTTCATGTAGCCTTTCAAACGCTGCGTTTTTTTCTATAACCAATATGTACTTCGCATCGACTTTCTTGATTGTTATATCTTCCACATTACTCGGTATAGCCCAACCTCCAGATCCTAGTTTTGAGAAGTCAATCGTGTCCCCCCTATCTTTGATAACTACATTACCCACAACACGCCCCCTAACATCTGCGTTGAGATGTAGTTGTTCTCTCAGCATGTCTAACATAACTTCCAAATCTACCACAACAGGATCGCTCTCCCGTTGCTCCTCAAACGTATTCTCATCTGATCCAGGTAAAGTTCTTTTTAATGCATAGTACAAATCCCTCAGACTCGTGTGCAGGCTTTGGTCTTGTAATTCTTTACAGAAAGCAGCTACCAAAAGAGTTTGCATAAACTTTTTCGCATGAGCAACGTTGAACAAGAACCTTTTCGATGCTTTATCACCCAACGTAAGCATCTTAGTCTTTTCATCATAAATAACGTTGGATAACGAGCGGATAGGAATATCTATGTCAGGGTTTTTTTTCGTATTTATATCCCTTAGCACGTCCTTTCCAAGTCCTTCAAGTTTTTCCTTTATCTTCACTACCTTCTTTGCCATCTATAATCACTCCAACACTTTTTTTCATAATATCTTTTAAATTCTTTAAAATGGGTTCAGGTTTCTTGTTTGTTAACTTACCAACAGCATTAGCAACCTCTGGTAAATACCTGTCAAAAATTTGCCTTCTCCTATGTTGCATCTCAATCCTTCTTTGCCCAGAAACATGACGTTGTAATTTTCTCCCAAGTTCTTGTAGAGCGAGTTTGATTTCTTTAATTATTATGGGATATGAGGATATGGCTTGTTTACTCTCTGAGACAAAAGGCACCCACACAGAAGCGAAATGAACAACTACAACAGCAGGACCACTTGGCATACTCCTCCCGGATTGTTGCAAGCCGTATCTTCTCCAATCCGTGCCCATCACAGCTTTTGTTATCGCACAATCCCCTTCTTGATAAAGTAAAGGAACTCTGTTCGTTACTCTAAACAAATCGACTTGTGAATCCGGTGATAACTCTCCACCATAAGCAACAGCACATTCAACTTGGAAAGGATTCCCCCTGTAAACTTCTGGTGGCCTTGTTATTGCAGCAAAGAACTCGGCATTGAATTCTTTTTTCAATCCCATTACCAGTAAATCTTCCCCTAAAGGTGAAAGACAATCTAAAGGTGGCCTCATCAATTTAACTTTTTTAATCGCTTTGAAGATTTTTTCCGTGTCAGCGATTTCCAACCTTTTCGGACTAATCTTAGGATCTATCCCGGCCAATCCGCATATCTGTTTTGCTGAACCTGCTCCAACCCTTGAAAAATCATTAGTTAAGAATGAAGCTACAGTTCTTGATTTTGTTGCTTTTAACATTCTCCTAAAAATTCCTAACTCGACGCCATGTGGATGCGGCGTGATCTCTTTCGGTAACGGTGGCAACTCATTTGCCCCTCGAGGAAATTCCAGTTTTCCACCCGGCCCGTCGAAGATTATATCTGCGAACGGATTACCTATCGCAACTTGTTTCATGTATTCTGTTATACCTCGTTTACTTTCCACGTATCTACCTTCTACTTCCATCTCTATTTTTAGGCCGTGCCAGAGTTTTTTATCTTCTATTAACCTATGGGATACAATCTCGGGCTCGTTCTTCTTAACATCTATCATCAATTCATAGTAAGATGTTTTTCCATTACCAGTACTAGAAATGATGTTTGTAGGTTTCCCTGTCGTTAACTGACTGTAGAGTATGGCTCCGCTACCACCAATGCCTTGTTGACCGCGTGATTGGCGGAGTCTGAAGAATTTTGATCCATACAATAATTTTCCTAAAGCAAGAGGAATCTGTTTGTCGACCATTCCTGGTCCATTATCCTTAACCACAACTCTGAACCTATTCGGCCCATTGGCTTTAATCTCTACCCATATCCTTGGCAGGACTCTGGCTTCTTCGGCAGCATCTAAACTATTATCAATCAATTCTTTTACTACAGTCAATAATGCCCTAGTCGGGTTATCATATCCTAGAAGATGCCTGTTCTTCTCAAAGAACTCAGATACGGATATTTCCCTCTGATCTTTAGCCAGTTCTTTCGCAGTCTTTCCTGCAATGTTCTTTTCGTCTGCCATCAACATCACTTCTTTCCTTGTTTCTCCAGCCATCTGTAAAGCGTCTGGTGAGTACAACCTTGGATTAGTTTCATTATCGCTTCCCTAGCTATATTAATTTTGTCCCATTTGCCTATTATACCTACTGTTTTGCCGAAAATAGAGGTTTTAACATCTGCATATTTTTCTATATATTTTTTCGTTTTCCCACCAGTTCCTATAATTCTGCCCTTTAAAGTTTTTAACCTTTCCTTTGATTTCGCGAATTCTGGTAAGTTGATAATTTCCAAACCGTATTCGTCCTCTAAAAGGTAGAAACAATCGTCTAAATCAAACCCTCTGCCAAATGCTTTAATCACATTTTTTGCCTGGAATACGTTCAAACTTTCACCCTCGATCGACACTTCATCATTCAATTCCATCTTAGTATTGGTGAATTCCTCTATTTTTTTCTTTAAATTCGCATATTTTTTTAAAATATCCATTCTTTTCTGAGGAATTCTTATAAAATCTTTCATTTTTGAACCTTTTTCTCTATAACCTTTTTTAATTCCTCATAAATCTTTTCTGGCCGTTTTAAATGTAGTTTTAGTTTGGAAAAATAACTATTTATATTTTTTACGTCCCTTTTCAGCAGTTCCAGGGCTATTTGGTTATCGGCGGGTGTTCCATGGCTGAAGTCTATGAAGTAAGGTCTTCCCCACAGGAGTATGTTGTACGCACTCAAATCTCCATGAACTATACCACTCTTGGTTAATTTTTTCAAATCTCTGATTACATCCTTGTAAACTGGCAATGCATCCTTCAATATAACATCTATTAATCTTGGAGCAGGCATCCCATCTTCCCCAATAAAACTCATTATTAGAATATTTTCTCGACAAGCTATGGGTCCAGGGCAATTGACACCAGCTTCATTCGCAATTTTTAGATTCTTGAATTCCCTCCTACACCATAAATTAACTAAAGTTCTTTTTCTCCTTTTCAGGCCTTTGAATCTCGGGTCCCCGATTAAATACTTCCACATTTTTTTGAAGTCGCATGCCTCGACCCTGTAAACCTTTATCGCAACCCACTTTTTTTCTGGTGTTAAACCAGAGAGAATTACAGACTCTTTCCCCTCCTTTACTAAAGATCCAACTCTAATTTTAGTCTTGTTTAACAATCTATACAAAACTAGAAGAGTATGTTCGTCAAAAACACCACGAACTATCTTAAATTCCTTGTAATATTCTCTTTTTCGTTTTCTTTTGAGTACCATAAACATCAAAATTAGGATTAAAACAGTTTATTCGATAGAAATGTTCTTTAAATGACCTTTCTTTTGCAACCATATAGCTTGAGTTCTAGTATACCTCCATACCACATCAGCTCTCCTGTCTGACATTACTTTCCATGGCTGTATCAAAATTAAATCCCCGACCCTAATCCAAACCCTCTTCCTCAATTTTCCCGGAATCCTGACGATCCTTTCTTTACCATCTTCACACTGAACACGCAATTTATCCGAACCGAGCATTAACTCAACAATTCCGAGTAGCTCACCTTCCCTCGGTAACCTAATTCGTGCTATCTCTTCCTCTTCTGTCGGTTTTTTTCGCCTCTTCTTCAAAAATTCACCTAAATATACTCTGTTCGTTGAAGATTTAAAAATTAACTTAAACTCTTATTATTATGAAAGTTTGTGTTTTGAGGTTAGGACATAGAAGAATAAGAGATCAAAGGATTACTTCACATTGTGGACTAGTTGCAAGAGCTTTTGGAGCCGATGGGATTACTTATTCTGGGGAAAGAGATGAAAATTTAGAAAGAAGTATAAAAAAAGTTGTTAAGAATTGGGGAGGACCTTTCGATATTAAGTACGAAAAAAACTGGAAAAAGGTTATAAAAAATTGGAAAGGTAAAATCGTGCACTTGACGATGTATGGATTACCATTACAAGGCCTTATGAATGAAATAAAAAAATATAAAAAAGATTTGCTAATCATCATTGGTTCTGGAAAGGTTCCTGGAGAAGTTTATGATTTATCAGATTGGAACGTTGCTGTTACGAATCAACCACATTCTGAAGTTGCTGTATTAGCTGTGTTTTTAGATAGGTTTTTTGAAGGGAAAGAGCTAAAAAAAGATTTTGAAAATAAAAAGATTAAAATAATATCTCAAGAACGTGGAAAGAAAGTTTTAAAAGTTTAATTATTTTCAACTAAATCTATGTCGAAATTCATTACACATGTACACACAATTTACTCTACTGATGGGTGGAATAATCCAGATTGCATACGAAGGTATGCAGAAAATAAAGATGTGTTCGTAGAACTGTTAACACATAATAGTCTTCTTTGGACAAGACTTTATCCTGAAGTGTTCAAATCAGAACATATAATACCTGCGGTTGAATTTGGTTTTAAAAATACAGATGTTATAGCTGCTGGTAAAAATTTGGATGAATTAATAAAAGACAAAAGATTTCCTATTTTCGATCATAAAGTAGGAAGATGGCTGAATATTTCTTTAGACGAGGGAATAGAAATCTTAAGAGAGAAGGGCGCTGAATATATCTATTTTCCTCACCCCACAGCTCCGGTCGCCGGCGCTGTTAAAAATGGTTATGAGCATCTAATAAAAAAGGTTGATGGGGTTGAAGTTTGGAACGGCTCAATTTCGTTATTCCCCCCTTATAATATGAGTGCCTTAAATTTAGCAGAAAAATACAATAAAACAAAATTTGCTGGTATAGATGGTCACCTTGGGACAATATCATTGAAATCTTGCTATAATTTGACTGAAGCCCAGTCTAAGGATGAAATATATGAGGCCGTGAGGAAAAACAGATTAGAACCTCATAAAAACCCATTTTATCCAATTCTTTTAGCTAAAGATTATGGAGTCTTAGCTTTTTTAACTTTGAGAGGTTTGCTAGATAAAAACTCAGAAGTCAATCCATCTAATTCCCTTTCGTTAACAGAACAACTCTACTAGGTTTAAATTCATCTTTTATTTCATAACCAGTAAATTCAGACAGTTTTTTCGCAAATTCTACTACATCTTCATGAAATGGCATCGAATCCATGGGCAATCTTTTTTGCGATTCGCCTACCCACATGTACCCCTTTGCTTCGATAAAATCTGGTTCGGCTTTCAAGATTAATTTAGCATACTTTTCAGAATTTTTCATATTCAAACCTTTAACCAGGGTTATTCTAATAACAGTTCTACAATTAAAACTTTTCATCAATTCTAAACTCTCATTCATCCTTTTCCAGCCATCTTTGACCAAGGGATGGTCAACCTTCATGTAAGTTTCTTTATCTGGAGCACAAAGAGAAATGTAAAGGTTTGTAGGTTCAATTTCTAGAGCTTTCAATTTTTTTGGGGATGTGCCTTTTGTTACTAAGAAAGTCGAAAATTTTCTTCTATGAAATTCTTCTAACAGTTCAGATATTCTTGGATAGAATATACTGTCACCAATCAAACTTAAAGCAGCATTTGTCGGATTTTGTGCTTCTTCCCATTTTTTCTTATCAACTTTAAGATTTCCCTTAAACCCAGATAAAAGCAGTCTTTGCGCCTTGACCAACGCATCGATTATCTCAGAAGGTTCATCTATAGCTTTCGCATCCATTTCCTTTTCAAAAACAGGATGAAAAGTTCTCCAACAATAGATGCATCTGTTCAAACATGACAAACTAACCGAACACTGTAAGCATCTATGACTCTCAATCCCATACCATTTCTGTTTAAAACAAACTCTGTTTTTTCTTAAACTCTCTCTAGTCCATCTACAGATTTTGACTGCAGAGTGTTGATGTTTACCTACTATCCTGTAACCTTGTTTATAGTATAAATCTAAGAACTTCTTCGGCAGTCGCATAATCAATACTTCAAGTCAAAAATTAAAAACTTTTCTAGGAATGTTAAATCTCTTCTTTAATAACCCCAACTTCTAATCTTTCCGTCTCACTGACACAGTCTGATCTTACTGTCACGTCCAAATCATATCTACCTTCAGTTCCAAGATCCGGGCTGATGTACACGAATAAAGATTTTACTTCTTCTGATCTGAGCGTGAAGGAGTCTGGTTTTACTACTGCCCACTCTGGTCCTAACAAAGAAACTCGATATTTATCACCATAACTACCAGCATTCACTGCTTTCAATCTAATTAACTCTCCTTTACCAACAACAGCATCGACTTTATTCTCGTCCGCAAACAGTATTAACGAATATTCTTCACAATCTCTTTTGTAGAATAAAATATCCGAAAAACTTACAGCAAAACCAGCAACTACAGTTACTATTGCTATAAGGGTGAGCAAGAATGCCAGGAAGCTATTGAACTTCATTCGATCACCTAGAATGTGGAAAGTAATACATAGATGAGATTCAGTAAACCAATGATCAAACCGGCCACAACAATGAAGAAACCTAGATTAGATTTGACTTTTGCTTCTGCAGCAACAGCAAGGAACATGAAGAAACTCGCCAGTAGAAGGATTTTAGCTATCAGAAAATTCACCTCATTACGATCAAATAGATGATGATGAGAATGATTATGACAACGATTATCGCTATTAACAAAGATCGAATTGCTCTATTTTCATAGATTATGTCCAATATCCTGCCGGTTGGTATTCCTGGCATTAATGTTGTAGTAGTTGTTTCTTCCTCGGGTGTGGTAGTCGTTTCAGGAGGAGCTGTAGTAGTCTCTTCTTCAGGAGTAGTAGTTGTTTCCTCAGGAGGTACTGTTGTCGTTGTCTCTTCAGGTGGAGTTGTTGTAGTAGTTGTTGGAACTTCTTCCTTAGGTAAAATTTCGATTGTTAATTCTTCTGTGTCTTCACTCTTCGCAGACTTCGCAGTTAACTCAACGGTTTGAGTTCCCGTAACTCCATACTCAGGACTGTAGTAAGCATAAACATTTTCTTCCTGCTCCGATTCTAGGGTTATTCTATCAGGTTTTACAATAGACCAAATTACATCAGAAATTATGTTGAATGTATCAGTGAGCACCCCAGTGTTCTTAACAGTTCCTTTCACTAATCCTCCTCTTCCGCTCTCTATATCAATTTCAGACACTTCTAATATCAAATCGACTCCGTAACATTTCTCTACAACAAAAGTTATCATTCCTTCTTTAGTCACAACATCCGAAGCCACTGTGAAAGGAATTTCATAGGTTCCTTCTTCTTCCTTGAAAAACTCCAACTCTATTCTTCTGAATTCCTCAGGAGCAAGAGAAACAGTCATCTCATATTCCAAATCTTCTATCGTCAACGTATAAGTATCATTCTTTAACCCAATGTTCTTTATCGTTATCTCAAAGGCCTTTGCCTCTCCGCCACAAGCCTTCACTTCTTCAGGATAAGTAACTTCAACATCATAACATTTTGTTACTTCTATAATGCTCTCGACCGAAGTTCGAGCATAGCTTGTGGTCGACTTGGCTTCTACTATGAGACCATAGTTGCCGTATTCCACACCTACCGGTGACACTGTAATCATTACTTCCTTTTCTTTATCAGGTTCCAGAGTGAAACTCTCTTCTGGAAATGATGTGAAATCCCCAGCATCTCCTGAAGCTGTCAAATAAACCTCTTCAGTATGTTCACCCACATTCCTAACTACAACTGTCATTTCACTATCTTCGCCCAGACAAACCTTAAGAGTTTCAGGTATCTCCAATTCCAAAATATGATCAGGTATAACGTTTAGGGTGAAGTCTGTCGAATCTCCTGCTCCATCAGTGACGATGAAAGTGCCTTCGAACAAGCCATATTCTTCCTCGTAACAGTCAGGGGTAATAAACAAATATACTTTTTGTGTTTCACCTGCTTTCAACGTGATTGTATCATGTGATAACGTAAACCAACCTTCAGGCACCCCTTCAATATCAAAGGAATAAGTATCTTCCAATTCCCCCATGTTTGTAACTTCTATATCATAAGCAGCTATGCCACATGGCTTCGTATCGATTGCCTTTGGTGTTATGTCAACAGCCACTCCATAGTCCACAGCAAGAGACGCTGGGAAGAGTAAAAGAATAGCTAAAAATACAAAGGATAAAATTTTCGAATCCATCATATCAAAAATATATCTGTGCAACAAAGAATTTATCCCTTTTTTAGAAACATTTATATTTTTAACGGCATCAAAATAGAAAAAAAATACATAGAAAACATAAAACATCAGATTTTATAATTTAATTTGATAGTATATGGATTAAGCCTCGGTGGCTCAGCCCGGTAGAGCGGCTGGCTTGTATTGATCGTATAATTTGATTACGAGCAACCAGCATGTCGGGGGTTCAAATCCCTCCCGAGGCTTGGAATACAGGTAATATGGCATGATTAAAAAGTATTTTAACAAAAATTTAGAGCCACTCTCAAAAAAAATGAAAGAAACGATTTTCGAAGCGTATAAGAATGATGTTGGTAATGGGGACATTACCACTGAAGCTATAGCCAAACCCATGATAGTTAAAGCAATAATAAAATCTAAAGAAAATGGTATCTTGGCTGGGAGCTATGAAGTTCGTCATCTTTTTGAAAAACTAGATGTTAAGGTTAAGCCACTCTTTAACGATGGCGACGAAATCAAAAAAAGTTCTATTATTATGGAGATAGAGGGAGACATCAGAAAGATACTCCAAGCCGAAAGGACTGTTCTTAACTTTCTCACAAGGTTGAGTGGCGTAGCTACAGCAACCAATCAAATCACAAGTAAAACAAAATTAAAGGTTGCGGCGACAAGAAAAACGATCCTACCCTTTAACGAAAAACGGGCAGTGGTCTTGGGTGGTGCTTATACACATAGGTTGGGTTTGTTCGACCAGTATCTGATAAAGGACAATCATATAAGTGCGGTACAAAAAGAATTGAACTGTACTCATACCGATGCCATTAAGGAATGTATAAAAAGAGTGAAGAAAAGTAACAAGGAAAATACAGCAATAGAGATTGAAGTGGAAAATTTTGACGAAGCGATGGTAGCGGCAGAAGAAAAACCTGATATAATAATGCTCGATAACATGAAGATTACTGAAATGAAAAGAATTGTCAAGAAACTTAAGGGCTCAGGAATTATTATAGAAGCTTCCGGTGGCATAACATCAGAAAACATAAAAGAAATAGAAAAGACAGGAGTTGATGTGGCCTCATCCGGCTACATTACACACTCATCCAAACCTTTGGAAATGAGTTTAGAAGTGTTAATATAAAATAAACCTTTAATAAAATTAGGAGATGTGATTTTATGGGAAGGGGGTCAGGTTACGGTAAAGTCATACTCTTTGGAGAACACTTTGTTGTTCATGGCGTTCCTGGTATTGTATCAGCGATAGATGCAACCTGTGATGCTGAGGCTAAGAAGGTTGAAACTCCTGGTATTAATGTAAGAGATGAAAGAAAAGGATCAAAGGGTTACGCTGAGAAGAAAAAAATTCAACAAAGAGAATCAATTGATAGAATGCTTGAAGCGATGGGATTAGAGAAAAATATTTCTATTGATATTTGGTTGGGTGGTAATCTTCCAGGGTTTAGTGGTATTGGTGCTTCTGCTGCAAGCAGCGTGGCAATAGCAAGAGCGATATCAGAAGAATTTGGATTAAACTTATCGGATGAAAAAATTAATGAAGCTGCTTACGAAGCTGAAAAGGCATATGCTGGCACACCTTCAGGAATAGATAACACTGCCGCGACATTTGGTGGTTTGATCTGGTTCAAAAAGAATTTGGCTGGTGGTCCCAACAAAATAGAGAGGTTGAACATACAAGAACCAGTTGAGATTATCATGGCCAATTCAGGTATAGTTGCTGATACAAAAGAAATGGTTTTGGGTGTGGCAGAAAGAAAGAAAAAACATCCTGAAATTTATAACCGACTTTTTAAAGAGTATGACGAGTTGGCCTTTAAAGCAAGAAAAGCTTTAGAAGATTTTGATTTGAAACGAGTTGGGGAATTGATGAACGATAATCACCGTCTATTACAGGGGATAGAAGTATCTTGTAAAGAATTGGATTATTTGGTTGATCTTGCCAGAAGGAATGGTGCATATGGGGCAAAGTTGACTGGTGGTGGGGGTGGAGGTTGCATAGTTGCTTTAACTCCAGGGAGAGAGCTACAAGAGAAAATCGCGGGAGCAATAGAGAAAGAAGGGTTTAAAGTTTTGAAAACGAAAGTTGGTGTGCAGAAATCTATCTGATTCGATAGCTTTGCGAATCCATAAACCTTTCAAAAATCAATATAAACCAGGGGGCATATTTCTCAGGATTGCTTTTAATATCTTCTTCTAATTCCTTCAGGTCCACGTACTTGTACTCAGAAATTTCTTCTTTTTTTGGAAAAACTTCATTAATACCCTTTGCTATTATAGCCGCATCAAATTCATTCTCAGACCCAACATTTTTGTATGGTGTTTGATATCTAATCTTGAACAAAAATTTCATATCATCACATTTCACACCAAGCTCTTGAGGACATCTTCTTTTAGCCGCATCTTCATAACTTTCTCCTTCGTTAGGATGACTACTTATAGAACCATCCCAAATACCAGGCCATAACATTTTTCCTTGACTTCTTTTAGTTATTAGCAACTCATTCTTGTCGTTAAAAACCATTAAAGTAATAGCTCTATGGAGGATCCCATCTCCTAGATGACATTTTACCTTTTCTTCCTTTCCAATGACATTATCGTTCTCATCGACTAACAATATGTACTCAGGCATTCTATCCCTTTTAGACTAAGTTGAAATCAAGTAAATTTAAAAGTTTTATTATTCCACTATAGATGTATTTTTAAATAATTACGTCTTATATACAAGACTGTGGTTTAATGGACAAAAACGAGGAAATAGTCGAAAAATTATTGAAAGGAGAGATCAAATTACGTGAAGTTGAAAAGTTTACAGATGATGATAGCAACGAAGCCACGGATATCAGAAGAATGTACCTTGAAAAAAAGTATAATATCAATTTAAAAAATATCGGTAATAGTAGCATAGATTTCAACGATGCTTTTAACAGAAACATTGAAAACCCAATCGGTGCGGCTCAACTTCCTTTAGGTTTTGCCGGAGAGTTAAACGTTAATGGGAATTATGCTAAAGGCAATTATCCCATCATATTAGCAACGACTGAAGGTCGTCTCGTAGCTGGAATGTCTCGGGGCATCAAAATATTCAATGAAGTTGGTGGCATTACCACTACTATCGTAAAAGAAGGCATGGCACGAGCCCCAGTTGTGAAAGTTAAATCTGCTAGAGATGCAGTCAAACTAATAAACTGGATTCAGAGCAAAGAGGCCTTCGATTTCTTCGACGATGAATTTGATAAATCAGCCAAGTATGCTAAACTAAAAGAAGTAAAGGCGTATACTGCTGGCAGATACGTTCACATAAGATTTAAATCGAGTACAGGAGCAGCAATGGGAATGAACATGATAACGATTGCATCCAGAAAGGCCATAGACGCTATGATACCTAAAGTCAAAGAAGAATTGGGACTGGATGTTACTTTTATCAGCACGACTGGTAATTTATGTACAGACAAAAAACCCGCGCACATAAACGTACTCGAAGGAAGAGGAGTTTCTGTTATTGCTGAAGCAACAATCCCAAAAAAACTTCTTGAGGAAAATTTTAGAGTAGAACCAGAGAAGGTCGCAGAGATATGTAGAGTGAAATGTCTTCAAGGTTCTGCCTTAGCTGGTTCATGTGGGTTTAATGCTCATGTCGCTAACATTTTGGCTGCTATGTATATCGCACATGGTCAAGATCCCGCTCAGATAGTAGAAGGTTCCCAAGCCATTACAGATGCTGTAGTCGTTGACGGAGATTTATACGTTTCTTGTTTTCTCCCTGCATTGGAAGTGGGGACTTATGGCGGTGGGACAAAGAGAGAGACACAGCAAGAGGTCTTGAGATTAATGGGCTTGTATGGGGAAGGAGATGATGAAGGCAAAACTAGATTGGCCTTTGCAGAGGTTATCGCTGCGGCATGCCTTGCATCTGAAGTTAATTTACTGGCCATAGAATCTGCAGGCGAATTGGCTTTTACTCATGGGAGTTTGAAAAGAGGATAAGATGAAAGTAGTCGTTGCTATTACTGGTGCATCCGGTTCTGTTGTAGGGTTAAGGTTAATAGAAGAACTAAAAAAAAAGAAAGTCGAAGTTATCACACTCGCATCGGAACCTGGAAAAAAAGTAGTGAAAGAAGAAACTAACAAAAAAATCAAACCAGATTATGAAGAGGATGATTTGTTCGCTCCAATAGCGAGCAGTTCACAAAAAATTAATGCTTGTATAATTTGTCCCTGTTCTATGAAAACTTTATCCGCAATCGCAAATGGTTATTCGAGCAACCTGATAACTAGAGTTGCTGACGCTTGCCTAAGAATGAGAAAAAAATTGATATTGTGTGCAAGGGAAACCCCTTATAGTTTAATACATATAGAAAACATGAAGAAAGTAACTTTAGCTGGCGGTATTATCATGCCTTTGAATATTGCTTATTATTTCAAACCAAAAAATATTGATGATGTAACAAATTTTTTCGTTGGTAAAGTTTTAGATTTATTAGATATTGAAAATAACCTTTACAAGAGGTGGAGGGAATGAGTTTTAGAGATTTTGTAGATCAACTCGATAGAGAAGGCATGCTAACTCGAATAAAGAAGGAAGTATCCACTGACTATGAAATGGCCGGGATAATGGCTGCAATGAACGAAAAACCTGTGTTTTTTGAAAACGTTAAAAACTCAGAAATGCCTGTTGTCGGTGGATTAGTATCTTCAGTTGATTTGATTGCTAAAGCATTGGGAATGGAAACGACAAAAGTAATACCAAAATTATATGATGCCATAAACAATCCTATAAAACCAGAGGTTGTCAACGAAGGATCATGCCAAGAAGTTGTTGAAGAAGATGTAGATTTGACAAAACTTCCGATAATGAGATACACAGAAAAGGATGGCGGTAAATACATACCTTCTGCTATTGCCATAATCAAAGATCCTGAACTAGGAAGGAATATGTGCTTCCATCGTTTGATGTTTATAGACAAGAATAGGTTTGTTCCAAGGCTTGTTGAAAACAGAGGAACATATAACGCACTCCAAAAAACTGGCGGAGAATTAGATATTGCTTTCTGCATTGGAAACCCAACATCAGTTTTACTATCTGCTGCAACTTCTTTAGCCCCTGGAGTGGATGAGTTGAGTATGGCGAATGCTCTACAAAAACTAGAACTCGTCAAATGTAAAACTATCGATATTGAAGTTCCAAAAGATTGTGAAATAGTTTTGGAAGGTAGGATAACAAAAGAAATGACATCTGAAGGTCCATTCTTGGACTTGACAGGAATAGTAGATAAAGTAAGACAGCAACCTATTGTTGAGATAAAATGTATAACACACAGAAAGGATCCCATCTATCAGACAATACTTGCTGGAAAGAATGAGCACAAATTCTTGATGGGTTTACCCAGAACACCAACCATATTCAACGAAGTTAACAAGGTGTGTGAATGCAAGGATGTTTACATAACACCTGGCGGTTGTAGTTGGCTTCATGCTGTTGTTCAAATAAACAAGAAAAATCCCGATGATGGAAGAAAAGCGATAGAAGCTGCTTTCAAAGGACATAAATCTTTGAAACATTGCGTTATTGTAAATGAAGATATAGACATATACGATCCGCACGATGTAGAGTGGGCGATTGCTACTAGATTCCAAGCTGATAAGAAATCTATTATATTGCCAAATCAACCAGGCTCGTCTCTTGATCCATCTGGTGATTTGAGTGGAGGGAAAAAAGCGATAACTTGCAAGATGGGTATTGATGCAACAATACCTGAAACTGGAACTGGCAAGGGATTTGAAAAGGAAAGCTATAGAAAAGTTGACTTGAATAATTATTTGTGATGACATGTATCTGACAAAAGAAGAAGAAAGAATGTTGGAAGGAGAATATGGAAATGCAGTAAAAAAATCCATGGAAATATTATCAGCATTGGGTGATATTTACGGTGCTGAAAAATTGATAAAGGTCGGATCAGTTCAGATTGCTGGCGTGTCTTATCATAACTTAGGAGATGCCGGACTGGAATTCTTAGATGAACTGGCTAAAGACGGTAGAGTCAAAGTTATCACTACATTGAATCCTGCAGGAATGGATCTAGAGAATTGGAAAACCCTTGGAATATCAGAAGAATTTGCAAAAAAACAAAATCTCGTGATAGAGGCCTTCAGAAAAATGGGTATAATAGTTTCTTGCACTTGCACACCGTATCTCATAGGAAATTTACCGAGATACAGAGAGCACATTGCATGGGCCGAATCATCCGCAGTTACGTTCGCTAATTCTGTGATCGGGGCGATGACTAACAAGGAAGGTGGGCCTTCGGCTTTGGCCGCTGCTTTTGTTGGCAAAACCCCGATGTACGGGTTTCATCTAGAAGAAAACAGGATTCCAGATACTCATGTCGAAGTTAACACAGAATTAAAAAAATTCTCTGACTGGGGGGCATTGGGGTATGTTATCGGTAAGAATGCAAGTAATAAAATACCTTACATAAGTGGGATAAAAGAGGCAGGCTTAGAAGAACTAAAATCATTCTGCGCTTCTGTAGTGACTTACGGTTCGAAACCATTATTCTACATCAAAGGAATAACGCCTGGCTTTGAGAAGTACGAAACACCAAAAGAGAAAATTACTGTTACTGAAGAAGATATAAGAAAAGCTTATGATGAAATTAACGATGATGTGAATGAGATAGAGTTTGTATGCATTGGTTGCCCACATGCTTCAATCAAAGAGATTTCACAAGTTGCTGAATTGTTGAAAGATAAGAAAATCTCATCAAACGTTGAGTTCTGGCTTGCAACTTCAAGACCTGTTAAACAATTATCGGACATAAGAGGTCACACAAAAATAATAGAAAATGCTGGTGGGAAGTTCGCTTGTGATACTTGTTTAGCAGTCGCTCCACTGAAAGGTAGGTTTAAATCTGTTGCAACGACTTCGGCTAAGGGATGCTATTATTCCAGAGGCCATAACGAGATGAAGACGAAACTCGGCAATTTAGAAGATTGTGTTAATGCTGCGGTGAGTGGAAAATGGAGTTAAAAGGAAGGATTATTTCAAGAGGAGTAGTAGAAGGAGAGTCTTTGGTTACTAATCAACCTATATCATTCTATGGTGGTGTGGATCCAGATAAAGGAGTGATAGTAGAAAAAGGACATGAATTAGAAGGTAAAGAAATTAAAGGAAAAATACTAGTCTTTCCAAACGGCAAGGGATCGACTGTTGGCTCCTATACACTCTATAGATTAAAGAAGAATGGCGTATCTCCTGCAGGAATGATAAACAAGGAATGTGAAACTGTGGTCGCGGTTGGAGCAATAATCTCAGAAATACCTTGTGTTGATAAGATTGATATTTCACAGATAAAGACTGGAGATACCGTCGAAATAAAAAACGATTTAGTTAATATAAAGAAATGATTGGTCGATTTTATTGGATGAATTAATATTAGTTAAATTGGGCGGATCAGTAATAACCAACAAGAATGTACCCTTTTCTGAAGATTTACCTAGTATAAGAAGACTAGCTAAAGAAATACATGAAGCCAGACAAGAAAAAAAGTTCAGATTAATCATTGGGCATGGTGGCGGTTCCTACCCACACACACCTGCAAAAGAATTCAAGACAAACAATGGGGTAATAAACCAACGAAGTTATGAAGGCATAGCCAAAGTTCAGGATGCCGCTTCCCGGTTGAACAGAATTATAGTCAGGGAATTGATAAACACCGGAGAACATTCGATGTCGATTCAATTATCAAGTTGTAGCATTTGCGAAAACGGAAAGATAAAAGAAATGTTTTTGGAGCCAATTAAAAGATTGTTGGATTGCGACATGGTACCTGTTCCTTATGGGGATGTTGGTTTAGACAGAAAAACAGGATGTTGTATAATATCGACTGAGAGAATTTTCGATTACTTAGCGAGGAATCTTAGTAAATTTGATGAGAAGTATAAGATTTCAAGAATAATCATGTGTGCGAGAGTAAGAGGAGTCTTTACTGATAATCCTGATGTGAATTCTTACGCAGAATTGATAGAAGAGATAACACCAAGAAACATAAAAGAAGTAGAATCTTCCTTGAAAGGGTCTTTTGGTATTGATGTTACTGGTGGAATGCTGCATAAAGTAAAGATGTTGTTAGAATTAGCAAAGTTAGGAATAGAGTCAGAAGTTATTAATGCAAAGGAATCTGGCCTGCTTAAAAGAGCTTTATTAGGTGGAAAGGGTTTAGGGACTATAATAAGGAAAGATTAAAATTTCCTCTCAATCAAAAATTGTGCAATAGATTCTAACTTTCTTCTCCCTTCTGTTGCAGGAATCTTCAATTTCATTTTCTCAACGGCATCTTCCATCATTTTTCTGGCATAGTTTTTTGCATAATCTATAGAACCAACTCTGTTCATAATTTCGATTATTTCTTTCTTCTCTTCTAGTGTGATATCTTTTTTACCGATCAACTGACGCATTCTGTTTTTTTGTTTTTCATTCGCATTCTGGAAAGCATGAACTAATATCAAAGTTCTTTTACCTTCTTTTAGATCACCGGCAAAATCTTTGCCGTAACCTCCCCCACCAGTCCCAGGAGCTACTTTAACTTCCTCTTCAGGCATCGTCAAGTTTAATAGATCGTCTTGTATCTGGAATGCAACACCAATAGAAAAACCAAACTTCTTCAATGCTTCAATCTGTTCCTCAGTCCCATTAGCTATTATCGCTCCAATGGCACAAGGCGTGCCACCAGAATAGTACCCAGTCTTACTCAACGACATTTTTTCATACCATTCCATCGTTACTTCTGACAGATCTTTATCTCTTTGATCGATTTCCATTGCCTGACCTTCCCCGGTTATCTTGAACATCTCTGTCATTAACTCCGCAATTTTCATCGTTTTTTCAGTTCCCCACAAATCTTTCCCAGAGAGGAGAGTTTCATAAACTTTGAAGAAAAGGTAGTCGCCGATGTTTATGGCGTGTGGCATACCATAAGTCACATGTAAGCATGGGTTCCCCCTTCTAGTCTCTGAAAAATCTTCTATATCGTCGTGTATTAACAAGAAAGTGTGAGCTATTTCTAAAGCTGCGCCAGCAATTGTAGTATCTTCTACTTTTCCTCCAAGAGCTTCACATGATAAAGCTATGAGAGCAGGTCTGAATCTTTTCCCACCATAATCAACATACTTCCAACAACCATCGAAAAGTACTTGAGGAGTCCCTGTTCTAGGAATATGTTTTTCTATTTGTCGATCGATTAAGGGTTTGATTTCAGTCAGGACTTTCTTTATATCTTCCATTCAATCACATAGTTTATTTTGGCTTTAATATTTTAAAGTAAATCCATATCCGTGTACTCTAATACCCCCGTCAACTTCCCTTCCTTTATCAATGAAAACAATAAACTGAGTTGCCAATCGTTAAACGAATGAATCATTTTGTTCATGAATAGACCCTTTCTTATCGGCCAGGCCAATTTTTCTTTCCATATATCATCATAATTTTCTTCCAAGAATTCTTTTTTGTAGTTTTCTTCTTTCAAAGATTTGATGCAGGCTTGGGCTGCCATCTCTGCACCGATTAACCCATAAATCAATCCCCCTCCAGAGAAGGGTTTTACTTGCGCTGCTGCATCTCCGACCAGAAGAATTCTATTCGAGACTGAATTATCAATCAATCCATATCTTATAGTTCCTGCCAAGATTTTTTTACATTTAACCTTTCTGTTGAATTTTTTCAAGAAAAAATTATCCAAACATTTTACAACATTTTTTTTGGTCGCCAACCCAACCCTCGCCCAGTTTTTATTCTCAGGTATAACCCATCCGAAGAACTCTGGTGAAATTTCAGAATCAAACCACAGCTCGACAGTGTTAGGATTATAATTAGATTTTATCGTTGTTTGCACACCGGTTAATTTAGTATCTGGTAATTTTATTCTAGCAGTTTTTGCTACGGTTGAATTTGGACCATCCGCTCCGACTAAAAGTTTAGTTCGAAAAATTCCTTTGTTTGTCTTCACTCTCAAGAGTTTCTCTCTTTTATAACCCAAAAATCTTGTTGACGTCTTTATTTTTGCGCCCGCTGATTCAGCCTTTTTTACCATCTCTTTATCGAATTTTTTTCTATCGATAACGTAAACACTCTTTTTCGATTTCAGTTCCATGTAATTGTTTGAGCAGTAAAACCTCGCCTTTCTAACTTTGTTAACAACAACTTTTCTAGAAACTTTACTGAGCTCGAATATCCTGTGACTGACTAAACCTGCACATTGAACTGGCTCTCCGATTTCAGGATGTTCTTCAAGGATTAAAACATCAAACCCTTCCTTTGCGGTTAATTCACCAACTTTACAACCGACAGGACCAACCCCAACGATGATGATGTCATAAATCATGCTATTTTCCAAAATTCCTTTTCACGTTGTTGAACCATTTTATCGCTTTGATCAAATCTTTCTTCGTGAAATCTGGCCATAGGATATTTGTCACATAAATTTCAGCATAAGTCGTTTGCCATGGCAAGAAGTTTGATAGCCTAGACATACCGCCAGTACGTATTACCAAATCAACATCTCCAGAAATGAGTAAATTTTCTTCTATAGTTTTTTGCGTGATCCTAATTCTTTTATTTAAAGCCTTCTTGACTAAATTTTTGACTGCTTTAGTCAGTTCATACCGCCCACCATAAGCGATTAAAATGTTTAAGATTTTTTTGTTGTATTTTTCAGTTTTTTTCATTATCCTTCTCATAATCTTAACGAGACTATTAGGCATTTTACTAAAATCGCCGCAGAACCTGACTCTAATCTCATACCTATCTATCTTAGCAGCTCTTTCTGTTTCGAATCTGTCAAGTTCCTGTTTTAACAGTCTAAGGATTTCTACGACTTCCCTCCTTGGTCTGTTTAAGTTCTCACTCGATAGAACATAAGCAGAGATTTGTTGTATGTCCAATTCTAGGCACCAATCCAAGAATTTATCGAAAGTTTGTACACCATGCCTATGTCCTTCCCATGGCTTCAAATTATGTTGAACGGCCCATCTTCTATTTCCATCCAGTATCACGGCCACATGTTTTGGTATTATCATTCCATTCATACCATCACTATAACGTTAATTTAAGAAATATTAAGCTTTAAAAATATTATGTTTATCTATTGTTTATCAAATAAGAGGGGTTGTCAGATAGTCTGGTCTAGTCTGCGAGGCTCCAGCTCTGAATGGAGCGTTGATTCCAAGATGATAGAAGAAACCTCGTCACGGGTGTTCGAATCACCCCGACCCCATTATCTTAAGGGTACAAAGATGAAAGAACCCAAATTTTTCGTTTTGAATTCTTTGCCGGTAACCTTTTCTAAAAGTAACATCTTCTGCCCCCAAAGATCATTTACAGGAGCAACAATTTTCCCACCAACCTTCGTTTGTTTGAATATTGGTTTTGGTATTTCTGGGCATGCTGCTGTTATGATGCATCGATCATAAGGAGCTTCTTTTTCATAACCCCTTCTCCCATTCCACTTAATGACCTTTACATTCTTAACCTTAGCTTTTTTCAAATTTTTCTTCGAAAATTCAACCAGTTTAACTTCTAATTCCACTGTTATTACTTTTCCTTTCGAACCAACACACCGAGCCAGTAACGCAGCCTGATAACCAGATCCAGAGCCTATCTCTAAAATTTTATTGCCTGGTTTAGGATCGAGCGCTTCAGTCATTATCGCGACTGTGTAAGGTTGAGAGATAGTTTGGTTGTTGTAAGTGGGAAGGGGTACATCATTGTAAGCATTAGGAAGATAATCTTCTCTGACGAACAAATGTCTTGGCGTTTTTTTAAACGCTTCTATTATCCTTGGCGTTTTTAATGCTCCTACTGATATCAAATGTTCGACTAAACGTTCATTCTCCCCCAGAAGATTCATAACATCAATATATTCTTCAGACTAATAAAATCATCGAAAAAATAAAAGAAAAAGAAAGAGGGTTACTTGAGTAAGTGTATGTCTATCGTGGAAACATTGATCTTGTTTCCTTCCTCAACCTCTCTTTCTTCTGTTCCGATTTCTATTGATTTTATTTTAACGTCCCCCAAGAAACGGTTTCTTACGATCTCTGCGACGTCAACAGCCCTTGAGATCGACCTGCCTCTCGCCTTTACGTGGACTTCTTTCAAACCGTCAGTGAATTGCGTTATCACTGCTAAAACATAGGACATCGTCGGTTTTCGTCCCACAAAGACCACGTTGTCAGCAGCTCTTGTTCTTTTTTGGGGTTTAGGTTTTCCTGCTTTTGCTTTTTCTTCAGCCATCTATTCACCTCTTGTTTTTGAGCATAATTCTTGTAAAATTGAATTACTGCGTCTACTATTAGTAGATGTTATACCTTTAAATTTTTTTCTAAGGCCGAACGTCAATATTTTATCTCAGGATTAACAAATAGATATTATGGGGATTAAGTGGTTGCTGGCATTTTTGATCTTGATAGTCTTTATTTCTGGTTGTTTAGATGATACAGATGAAATAAAACCAAAATACAGCGACAATGCTCTGAAAACGGAGATAAGGATAAGAGAGGAAGATGAAAGGAGAAGGATACTCCCTGACCAAACGATAAGGATGACCGTTACTTTAACTAATCAAGTGGAGAATCAGACTGATTATGTGTATTTAAGAATTACAGACCCCCACGGCATTCTTATATCGAAAGTAGATTGTGGGTATGGGTACGCATGTGATTTGGATGATTGGTCATCTGATACAGAATTCATATCGTATGATGAAGGCAGAGTGAGGTGTTATTTTAACGGATGTTATTATGATTCAATTCAGTCTTTAGACCAAGAAGAAATAACTTTTGGCCTGAAGATTCCTAGTGAAGAACAAATATCTGCTGGTGGCAGGGAATTGAACCCAGAAATTATGTTGAAGTATAATTATAGTGGAGTTTCAGTACTTTACGTCCCAATTTATAACTACGGGGAAAAGCCAGTAGAGCCTAAAAAAGAGTTTACTCAGACGACTGGCCCTATACATGTTGACATAGATAGTGATAACTGGGTTAGAACTGGGGACTTATTCCCGATATACGTTGATGTAAAAGACGTTGCTCATTCTACAGAAGAACTTGTGATATCTAATACCAGTTTAGAAATGTGGGTAAATTGGGCTGATATTAAAGATAATGGAGAAAAAATTGGAAGATGTGATTTTGAACGTTCAGGTTCAGGTTCCTATTCCCCAGAAGAAAGCATAATACTTCCTCAAAGAATTCCTTTAGTGTGTACTTTAAGAGCACAAGATATATCAGCACCAATGGTTAAAGCGTCAATAGAAATCGACTATGATTATGAGTACAAAGTAAAAAAGACTAAAACGATTAGAGTAGAAAAATCTTTATTGGGAATTTTCTAATTCTTGAAGTTTTTTAACCGAGAAAAACTAATTTTAAAGTAGAACGTTAATCGGTAGTGTAGTTTATGGGATTAAAAGAACGAGTTAAAGGTAAAGCTACTGGTGCGAAAGATTGGTTAAAACAAAAATGGCGTCGAGGTTCTTTGCAAAGTGGACCAAGTACTCCACCAGGAGAAGGTGAGAAAAAAGAAAAAAAATCTATTTTTGGAGGCCTTTGGAATTCCATAAAGGGTATAGGAAAGAAAAAATGCAAAGCATGCGGATCAACTGATATTGAAAAATTCAAAGAAACTGAGGAATACACTTCATACCTATGTAACAAATGTAATAGTTATTCTAATTTCTATAAAAAGAAAAAAAAAGAAAAAAAACCAGAAAAGGAAGAGAAACCTGAAAAAGAAGAAAAAGAAGAAAAGAAGAAAAGATCAGAACGATCAACTGGTGCTTGGGCCAGTATTGCTTTCGGTATAGGGATGTCAGTAGGCGGGGCCATGTTGGGATTACCTGCGGCCTTTTATATACCATTCATTGTATTGTTTGCTCTTGGAATAATTTCCATTGTATTTCGCTTACCTTCAGGATTTAACTATATAATAATCCTTGCTGTTCTTGGAAGTGTTGCTCTTCTTTATTGGACAGGAGGGTTCGATGTGGTCCTTGCTCACTCGGCCGTACGTCCTTACGTAGATGAGATGGAAGGAGCTTTTTACGAAATTAAAGATAACGTCGTTACAGCATATGAAACAAGTAAATGCTATACGAAAATCAACCCAGAGCTTGTCGATGCGTGTTTAGGGGAGTTGGAAGAAAAGGAGGAAGAGAGGGTTAGAAAAATCGGTAAGAATGAAAATTTGAAGTTGACTTACGGCCAAAGGATTGGTAGTCAAACTTTCAAGAACCTTGAGCCAAATGTAGACAGAAGATACAATTATTATTTTATGCTGAAAAATGAAAATAGTGAAGAATACGAGATCGAGGTTAAGGATATAGCAGTTAATGCAACAGGAGACGGGACTGAACCCGTTACAGTTCCTGGAACAGTAAGAAGACAAATACCTTATACAATAAAACCTCTAGAAGAACTACCAGTTAGAGTAGAATGGAGCATAATCGGTGATAGCGCAAACCCATTACCGAGTTGTGACAGCTCTATAGAATTCCATACAAACATAACGAGTGTACAAAAATCTGGTGGTGGATCCGCTAAATACGGTCTTGTTCCTCGGGAGGAAGGTTATATCAATTTCATACATTTTTTCGATCCAGAGATTGAAACTAATCCCGGACCACTCGATATTTATGTATTTATAGATCCGTATGCTGTGAATGTAGAATGGTATACACCCGAAGGCTTTGCCGTGTTTATAAAAATTAAGAACAGGGCGGAAGGAACAGCTTTCTTAGATAACATAACTTTAGTCCAGACATTTGACACACCTTGGAGGTATTTTAATTTTGAAACATCATGTTATGACGAGGAAGGTAACGAATTTCCATTGGATACCCCATATGAGAAGGACGAATGCAGCGGGGATGAATATCCAGCTAATTGTTATACTCTTAATTTCCTTACAGTTTATGGTGAGGACGGACTAAACTTAACAAAAGATGAAACAAAAGAGATAGTCTGCGCTGCCTCCTTTACTACTGAAGTAAATAACTTGATTGGTACTTACACAGATTTAATATCAGTTTTTACCCCCTCTTATGAGTTCCTACAAGAATTCAAGGAAACGAAGATTGCAGAATGTGGGGAAGTAGGGGTAGTAGATGGTGGGGAGGTTTCTGTTCAATGTAGCAATATATGTGGTCTAGCAGGCGGAGCTTGTTTCTGTATAGGTCAAGCTCCAGCGAACTATGCAGTTGAACCATTAGGTAGTGGCAGTGCGGTTGGCTGTGCGGATTCTGGTTGTCCACCCCCCGATGAAGCTAGATACTGTTATTGCATAGCTGAAGAGGAACCGGGAGAAAGATAATAAAACGTTCTAATAAAAATTTAGATAAAGAATATTAAATAAATGACTTTCTGGGGTTCGGGTTTATACTGAAATTTAAGTTATGGCACAACATTGAGAGCAGAAAGTTGCTGCAGTAGAGCAATCAGCTGGCAACGGTGGCCAATACCTACCACCACATGCTTCTAAATCATCCGATGGTTCTGGCCCAGCAGCAACCCAACCAGACGTCTTGCAGCTAGTGCACCATGAAGTTGCTATTGCCCTGCACTGTGTTTCAGGTAAAACTGGGCTCATTATATAAGTGTAAACCAGGTAAACCACTACTCCAACCACTAGTACCCCAATTAACAAATACAGAATCGTTTGAATGGCTATTCCTTTGCTCATATCAATACTTTCCTTTTCCTTAAATATATTTTTAACTGATGAACTGTGCACAAAATGCTTCTGAAGCTCCGGCGGTTCCGTCACCGTCTGCAGCACAATCGGCATCTCTTGGTTCAAACGCTGTTGTAGCAAAATAAGTATCAACGCATACTTCCATATCACTACCAACAGTAATTGCTCCAAAACCATCTGCCCAGTTTGCTATTTTACAGCTAGTACACCAGTTTTGAACTATTGATCTACAGCTCTGTACGTCCAAACCTGCACCAGTGACATAAGTGTAAACCAGGTAAACCACTACTCCAACCACTAGTACCCCCAAAAGCAAATACAGAATCGTGTTAATGGCTATTCCTTTACTCATGAAAATAATTTGCACTTCCTTAAATAAATATTTTGTATCTCGTATAAATCATGAAAGATTTATTTATCAATTCCTACCGTTAGATCACGCACTCTCGGCAGTGTATGCCTGGAACTCTGTACACGTACCAAAAACACGAGCAAAGGATGTTTCATAGAGTCTGATGTAGCGAGCGTTCGTTTCTGCAAAAGATCTTTCAACCCACTCATTACCTGTGGACACAGTCCAGTCACTCACTACAGTTATCCAGGATGAAGCATCATCTGAAACCTGAATGTCCATCGTCATCGGAACATCATCTCTCCATATCATAGTCCTTATCCCGCTTATACACTTCGTACTTCCAAGATCAAAGTATATCCACTGTGGAGGAGAACCAGACTCTGAGAACCAATAGGTCCCGGTAGCTCCGTCTATTGTTTTGGACGCAGTATACATTGAGCTGAACTCAGAACTGGCAACAGCATTGATGGGTGTCTCGTAAGAATAAGTTCCACAGGCACTTGGAGTCGTAATCCAATTACACCCACATCCTTCACAATAAGATTGACCACCATAGGATGAACATGAGTTAGGAGAACCTATACATCCCTCTTCCCAATGACAACCAAGTGTATTATCACAAGTAGTAGAGTCTGTAATTATTCCACAACAATAATACCCGTCACAAAATATAGTCGCACCCATACATGGAAAGTTATACAGATCAATCGCTCCTTCCCCACAGGGCATAGTTATTTCACCACAACAGTACCAGTCACTATCTAATTCACAGCCTCCGGGACTGGGAACCCAAGTACATCCACAATCTTCGCAAGAAGATTGATCACCATGAGAACCACAAGAACTTGGAGTTCCTGAACAAGTTCCTTCTGTAGGCATTGTAGTGGTAGTAGTTGTCGTCGTGGTTGTCGTAGTCGTTGTCGTAGATGTTGTCATAGGTGCTGTGCCGCCACATGCCCCGCCTTCGCACATTTTCCCTTCCGCTTCACAATCATACTCATCATAATAACAAACCTCATTAGTATTGAAACAGTAATATTCGTAAAGAGTATTGCCCGCACATATATCATTATAAGAGCCAGTGGAGTCAGTACAAGTGCTGGCCGTCGTATAATCTAAACCATCTGGGTCTTGGCATACCGTAGGAGTCACAGTGAAAAAATTACAAACTTCTTTCTTACTTATTATCCCAAGACCTGAAAAACAACCACCAACAGGGTTTATTAAATTTTGAGCTGGGACTTCATCGGTATTACTAATTACACCGTCATGTCCAGCTTTAGCCAGGAAGTTAACACCGAGGTATCTTATCGTTGCTTTATCTGTAGGGAAATCGTAGAAAGTATAGTTCGTAGTATTGTCATAAATCGTAACATTGATTATAGCTGCTGCTTTGTCAGCTAGATAGGTATACCTACCATCTGTAATATTTAAGAGTACTATAATCCTGGATTCTGAGAGATCATCAGCTAATTCACCCAATTCATCTTGTGTTTTTTCCTGGCTGCTCATGTCGTGATAGTATTCTGGAGTTTCATTTCTAATCAGTTTACCGAGCAAGTCATCGTATACAATACTTTCAGCCTTTTCAATAATTTTCTCAAAACTTGTATTTACTTCAGAATACGGATTGAACCTCCTTTCTATTTCTATTTCTTGGTCTGCAACTTCGCTTATCTTTTGAAAAACTGTTTCTTCCCCTTCTACGTAAATGATTTCATCACCAAACGTTACCCCTACGATTATTGAACTTGCACTCGGATCTGGGATAATCATTTCAGGGTCTGATGTCTGTGCAAAATCTCTGAATGCTTTTTGATAATTGTAGAGATAACAACTTGATATCCATGACACTTCTTGCCTCATCTTGTTGAGCATTACGGATGCTGGAGGCATCCTTTTATCCACTTCATTGTATATCTGCCAGTAACTCATGTTGTATTTGTCTGAATACTTTGGATAACCCGAGGGATTGAAATCGTAAGGAAGAACTATTTGTTCATTACCAGAATCGTGTATAGCTTGGAATGAGGAAATGTCAGTTGCACGGAGGAATGATCTGACGTAAGTCTCGACCTTATCAGATTTGGATATCAAACCAGCTTCGAACAGATACTTTTCTTCTGCATGCTGCCTACCCCATATCGAACCAGCAATAAAAGCTACTGATGTACCGATCAAGATAAGGGCCATCCCGAGGATTGCTACTAAAGTTGCAACACCTTTTTTTTTCCTAAACATGATACTCAACTACTTTATACCTAATCTCATCAACGAGTTTATCCGTACCGTTAAAAGTTAATGGAATAGGGTACTCTGCCTGATATGTTTCGATAGTATCAAAACAAACTGTATCATCCCTATAATCATTAAAGCCAGGAATACCCGACCACCAACCACAGTATTCACCTCTTTTATGAGGAGCACAATTGTCATTACAATTATACGCATTACTAGTATAAGGTCTGTCTTCAGTACATCCGCAAGCCGCTCCTTCAAAACCTACTGGTTCCTCATCGATTTTCATACCGAAAGCCCAAATTGAGTATCCGAATGGTCGGTTTTCCGTTCCCGTAAAATAGAAAAGTTGATCGTTTATATTATTCTGTATCTTATCCCTAAATTCCTCTCTATCTAAAAAACCATAATAAACCTTATTCCCATTAATAACGAAGAGTTCTCTATCAACATCCATCGATAATAAATCTAAAGGCACTTCCTGGACTCTATTCCAGATATATACATCACCCATATACAGGGTTATCTGGAACTTGAAAAAGTAGAAGAAAGACACTACAATAACGATTACGAATAAAAACATAGCTATACTTACAACGATAGCTACACCACCGAATGACTTACGATACTTTGTCATCATCCGTCACCCTGGATAGGTTATACTTACCCTCCTTGGACTTCTTTCAACAGTAATTGGCACATCCGTACAACCTGAAATGATTAACCCATCATCTGGATTCCAATTAATGGGATCCCCATAAAAAGTTGTATCTAAGAAGATAAAATTCTTACAAACAGTAACACTGTCAAGATGAGTACAAATCCTCTTATTATCAACATCAATAGATACTCTTTGTATCTCTGGATCTATGGGGACGATGACAGTATATTCATCTGTCTCAGGGAATAACTCCCAATAATCGTCCCAATACGCCCTTATGAAGGCCTGGGAAAGCCAGAAGCTTAGATCAGAAAGAGGAGTTCTCATGACTCTAACAACCGCTACGCTCGGATGATTATCACCATTATGAGATACGACGACTGGCAAATCTGCGAATCCCTGAATTCTTTTCGTGTAGCATTCGGATTGAGTATTGAATACAAGGTTCCCAATAGTCCAATTCTCACCTGTTACTAAATCATGAACAGTAAAGTTATGGTCAAAATCAAGAAAATCACAACAATCTTCCCATTCTTTTCTCTGATCTGATGGAGTTTCAGTTCCAATATTCGCATTGGTCATATAACTATCGAGTTCATCTGCATCCAAGACGAGTTTGTCCGGTTGATCACTTACTTTCTTCACTACTGGACTATTTGAAACGATGAGTTGGATGAGGTTCATGGCATTCCTCTGTGTTTCCATCTTATACCTGTAACCAGTCAAATCTAACCATTTCCCCATAATTATGAGCATGACAGCTGTTCCAGCCGCGAATAAAATCACGATCAGGATAAGTGTTACAGGCCCCAATTCCATTTAATTTCCCCTCCCTTTAACATCCCCTTGAATAATCAGACCATCATCATAATATTTCTCGAAGTCAACGTCTATTCCATCTTTCCCAACCATATGTTGTGGTTGTAAATTCATCGAAATTGGGACAGAGTAGCAGTTGATAGTCGTCATCCCACCTCCCATCACACCTGGTACAGCCTGAGTTTTCTTGGTAATAACACAAGTGATCTTCCCAGAATTAATTAGATAGTATTCATTACCATACATCTCAGTTTTGTAGGTCGTAGTAATTTCCCCAGTGGTTCCACCGAGTGCAGTAATCCTCCCAACAATATCCATAGCGGCCTTCTCAGATGGCCTCATAATCCAGAAAATGATGTTGGATTCCGCTTGGAGTATTATAGTGATTGTCGCGTATAGGCAAATTATCGCTACTGTAATCAATATGATTACGTCGAAAAATATATCCCAACCCATGATAATAATTTTGGTTTTTTATAGGATTAAATTAATCACATATGACTTCGGCATAATTCATTGTGATATAGACTGAACATGTCCTCGGCCCTACTAGAACCCCTCCACGATCTGTGCAACCCGTATCAGTATCAATTTCATTCCATACTATTGGGGTAGAAAAACTTTCACTAGCCGTCTCATACTCAACTTCCAATTTTAGGTCATTGTACCAAATACATTTTGTGCAGTCTAACACCATGAATCTTACAATCTGCTCTTCACCGGTCAATAACACTTCCTCTATCGCAGTGTTCACTTCATATATATAACTTCTTTGGAGCTGGATACAAGAAACCCCCCTCTCAAGCCATGGGAAAAAAAGAAAAATTACACCGACCACACCTATGATTAGAATTATAATTATGGCTATCGTCAACATATAATCTACTTCAGTGAATGATTTTTTATTCACTACAGGCATTTACAAGTCACTTCTCCTTCTCCACAAACTTCCGATATAATGTTCAAACAGGTAGTTCCCTTACAACAGTAATTAGCTGTATCAGATGTGCATTTATAGCCAGGTGAAATACAACAATGACAATTAGTTGAGCCAAGGCCACAGGGGTTCCCATCATCTTGTAAGCATTTAGTTGGTGGCTCAGTGCTACCTTCTATCAACAATTCATGTGCACAGCACTGCCAAGTATTACCTGTATACCAACACTCTTCTCCTAGTGGTTTGCAGCAAATGTTTGTAAACCTTTCTAGTGAGGAATTGTATACATATCCACAGTTTACGTTACCACAATAAACATTACAACCACCGTATCCAGTGCAATAAGATGCCGGTTCGTTTTGGCTACCTTCTCCTGTTTGTGCCCTGGACAGTAGTGGAGAACAACAACGGTTAGTAGAATCATCACCTACAGTATGACATGGATACTGAGCCTTAGCTCCAGTTTGGGATGTGAAAATACTACATTCTGTATAATCATTACATTTTTCCCTAGTAGATTTCAGGCATTTCATATCACTCCAAGTTTCTGAAGAAGCTCCTGTTGTTCTCCCAAGCCAGTTCACAACCGATAGACCGGCAGGTCTTGCATTACATTTTAACCCAAAACAACACGGCACGGTAAGTATCTCAACTTCTTCGCTCCCTCCACTATAACCTGGGCAGAGCGGCATACCTAAACATTTAATTTCATCACACTCATATGCGTATGATGCAGGACAAGGGTCAGCCCAGCAACATGCATCTGTATCCTGGGCACAGCCAATATTATCACAGCAACACGGCACGGTAAGTATCTCAACTTCTCCGCATACATCATTATAACCCTTACAATCATAACACGGATGGGACGAAAATCCTTCCTGGTGAATTGCACCTTCACTATCCACATACCCAATAAATTTAACCCAAGCTTTCGTGACTTCGAAGACATAAGTTGTATCCTTCCTCAGGTTGGCACACTTTTCTGGTTGACCATCACCATCGATATCACTTTCTTGGTCGCAATCACCACAATCACAACCTATTCCTCGAAAGTTAGTGTCTATCTGGAAAGCAGCGAGGTTATCCTGCTCTGCAATCTTAATCATGAGTGATGTTTTTTCAGTATCAAACCAAATACAATCTATACACTCCTTCACTTTTAATTTGAACTCAGGGTCTACAGCATCCTTTTCTCTGGCGTTCTTAACAGTCTGTTCTAGACTCCTTAAATAGGAAAACTGTTCCACAACACATAGGCTCTTAGCAGTGTCACGCCATATCCCAAAAGACGGTATGACCAAAACACCGACGGCACATATTATGATAAGTATTATAAGGAATATTTTACTCACAGAACCAATGCTTTTAGGCATGATATAATATTGTCATTATTATATTATCAAACTATGGGGGTACGCCGACCCCTTTACAAGGACCTTCTGCATTATCACAAATATCTTCTGGGCTAGTCCAATAACCACATTCTTTTACACATGTTTCCAATTCAGTACCCACTATTATGTTGGCCCCGCTCCAAGACCCCCCCGCACTTTTCAAATAACACCTAGAACACCAAGCTGCGAACTTTGCACCACACTCTGGACAACTTAAAGGTTTGTTTTTTAAAACATAAAGATAGAGCAAAAAAGCAGCTATAGCCAGAACGATTAGAGCGATGAGTAAACCTACTATGTAAGGAATCGCCACGCCTTTCATGTATATTTTTTCGTGGAGTAGGATATTAAGTTTTTACCACGGCCATTCTGATATATCGAATACAGACGATATAGCTCTTTCTAACAATTCTAACAATCCACTGAATTTTAATGGGAATGGTTGAAGTAATTCAAAGATAACTAGAAGGATTATAATAATCAAAATTACTCCAAAGACGATGATTAGAAGAGTTTTCCATGTAATCATTTAATCACGGTTCATACATACAGTGACAGTCTAACGTCCCACCACAAAAATTAAAAGTATCTTCTCCCGGGATTGTGCAACAGAATCTTTCTGTTCCATCACAATCGGAGCAACCGCCAGCCGCTGGAGGATAGCCATAACATGAACACTCTGCACCACAAGAACCTTTTACACACCTAGAACTGCACATGCTGCTTTCATCTACACATTGAGGGGTATAAGTCCTGTAACCATCACATTCTCCACACCAATAACAACCAGCATCCGTACATTCTGATTCTGAAGTGTGGTCAGTGCATGGTGGTGGTGGTGGAATGGTAGTAGCAACAGTCAATTTTCCCGAGGTTTCCTCCCCTGGATCATCATAATCATTATCACAGGTCATATCAATTAGAGCATAAAAGTCATATTCTCCAACAGGGAACGTGACATCAATGTCTTTTAAAGTACACTCAGAACCATCCTCAATCACTATATCACAAAAACCTATTTTTGATTCGGGAGTATCTTTGGCAAACTCCACTCGCTTGTCGTTGCAGTCTATTAAGTTATATGCCCTTGCATCGAATTCATCGCCAGATGACACCTCATTAGGAATAAGCTCCAAGGCTATTGCTCCCCTACAATCAAGTATTTCTAAACCACTTGTTGTACTTTTTGATATTCCATCTGATATTCCATCGGCTGTTGCAGTTATAGTAATCGTATAATCCTCAGGGGTACCAGAACAGGTGAATGTCGTTTCTCTATGACCATCATCAGGTACATCATCCCAAGAAGAAACATCATCGAAGTTGCATGTCAGACCACCCGGCACATTTAAACTGAGAGTGAAATCTGCATTCCTACCCATATCACTATCTATCCACACTGTGTATATTTGGCTCTTACATTTACTGATCTTTTTATCTATCGGACTTACCCCCAAACTAAAGTCGGATACCACAAGCTTAGCTTCAGTTCGCCTCCCTTCCTTTCCTGTACTTGGCGTTGCATCTATTTTGATCGTATAAGTTCCTGTCCCAGTCGGTTTACACTTCATAATGAAGTCTTCAGTTTCAGTATTCCTAACGAATATTCTATCTATCATTTGGTCATCTTTCCAGAAAGTGCAACCTGGATTTGCGTCTGGAGGATTTGCATTTTCTACAGTATACTCCGGAGGAGTAGCGAGAATAAACTCTCTACCAGAACCAAGCTGATTCTCTATATTGAGCGTGTATTCTGCGGTTTCGTCGTCTGGACTTATCTTACGTTCACACCGGAGTTCTGGTGGAATTATAGGTGGATCTGCACACCAGATATCAAACCACCAATACCCACCTATAGTAGAGTTAAACCTAACATCAGCGCAGCCATCTTTTTGCCAGTCTGACCATATGTTTATCTCGCCTTGGAATCGGCAGTAATCAAAACTGTTTATGTCTCCCCCTGAAGTATACATCGAACAATCACCAGAACACCCATATTTTTCATAAGCTTCGACAGAATCCAAGTAAATATATCCAATACCCGCCTTACCTATTTTTAAGCAATCGTGAAATGTATCCCATCCCTCAACAGTTCTAAGTTGTCCAGGAAATTTCATGTAGAGAGGATCACCAGCACAGCCAAGTTTACCAGCACAACCTTCATCTAAAATAGAATCATCAAAAGGGCCTATTATTTTTGGAAATCCTTCAGTTTCAATTAATTTGTCGTAAAGAGTTCTCTCTCCTATGTCATATTTTACGTATAAGTGGTTGTACACATCAGAATGTCCCTCATTTTTTTTATCTCCACTAATTGCATAATGTGGGTAGCACCCAAAACTTGCATCTCCCAAAGAAACACTCAAATTATACTCTGGTCCACAGCAATCCCCTGCCCCATTACAAACCCAATCCTTATTCTTACATTCTTCATCACACCACAAGTTACACTCATGCGTATAAGTATCGTTATCAAGACATATTCTTTCTGTTATTGATTCATCTTCACACCCATGCGTGCAAATAGCCAGACTACAAGCATAATACCTCAAGAGCGTTTCCTTGCCTTTAGGGAATATATCCTGTATATCCTCCTCAGGGTCAAAACCTAATAATTCGAGCATAAAAAAAGCGACTAATACAGCTACCAAGAGTGCCGCAAGTACTAACCTAACTATTTTCCCCCCTGGCATTCACCCTACACCTAACACATCACTAATCCAAGTCCGCAAGGCTATCACCAAACTAGAATAGTTAATGTACACCCACCACAAGACTATAGCCAGGGTTATCACTGCCAAGACCACTCCAACTATGAATTTTATCTCTACCATATCACCACTCTGGTAAACCTAAGATATTGGCAAAAGGCCCAAGAATACCACGTATTGCAGACAAGAAAGCTTGAACGAATTTACCGAAGAATTTTGTTATCCCCTCAGTAAAAATATCCTGGAACACGATGAACAAAGCTATTAACACGATTGCTATGATTATCGATATTATGACTGCTAGTTGATAGCCTGTCACACCCTTCATGGACCAACCTCTCTTATCCTTATTATCACGTCTATAGTATCAATTATTTTATCGACCAGTGTTCTGTCTACTACAATGTAATAGATGATTATAGAAGCAATTAAGAGTATGAGTACAACTATTCCCCAAGTCGCATATTTTACAGCACCTTTTTTCATTTCCATTATTCCTCAGAATTAAATTAGTTTTATGGTAATAAAATTCTTACTTATGTTAGCAAAGTACAACACTTTGGAAGTTATGAAATCCTGAAGTAAATGGGATATAACAAACCGGGCCCGTAAACCAAGGACCACACACTCCGAAAATAGGCACACTATCGTATTTTCCCCAGATATAGATTTGATCGCCTGCTTCGAATTGGCACCAACCTAAACCATCGGGTAACCCCACATCATCAGGTACACATTTACTTGACAATATATTAGATACGGCAATGCTTCCAGCATCGATCATTCTGTCGCCACAATTCCCCGGCTCCCTACCTAATCTTCCTACTGGATGTATTGGGTCGATCAGACATCGATTAACTTCACAATCAAAAAAACTCTCCCAATTAAAAAGACATGAAATATCTGTCTGGTGACCACTTTTCCCTATTTTACACGGTACCTCTCCTCTCAAAATCGCTCCACTTATAGAATAATTCCCTATATACTTCACACTATCCTGGAAAGTAAAACTTATAGCATAATCTTGACCACAATAATTGCTCTCAACTTTTCCTACATTGTTTCTTATCTCTTCACAAATATCTTGACACCCCTTTACAGGGCTGTCATACTCATCATATTCTACTGTCAACGCCATAACTCTGTCACTCGTGCAACCATCATTGCTACCCTCTTTACGATTTGGCGCTACACACATAGCCAATGCACAAGTCATGTATCTCATGAAACGAGCCTTCTCACCTTTAGTCGGAATTTCAATAAACTCTCCAAATACTGGTCTTATATAACTCCAAACGACAAAAACAGCAATTAAAATAACAATTATCGCCATAATAAAACCTACAACTCTTCCCCATGTAAACTTCGGAACTCCTGTCTCCGCCATTTCAATTCACTTCACATCAGTCCTTTTCATCCAACCCACATAAAACCAATTAATCCCTTGAATATGAAATAGATTAACAACACTGAAAAATCGAAGATGCACAAACCAATAATAATGTTCGTGGATATAAGATAATGCTTATCCAAAGGATCGTCCCCATACTGTAAAGAATTTATGAAAGTCGCCAACATTATAGTTATCTCAAGCATGTATATACCAACGACAACTAAGAAAACTTCTGCTGGCATTATATTTTTTATATCTACAATACCCCCAAGAACATCCGGTCCCAATTGTTGAGGGTATGCTTGTGCTAAACCAGTCACATTGGTTAGAATGCCAACGATCTGATACAAGACCATGACCATTATAGTTGCCATACCTACCACAGCCCCTGAAGCTATGGGAACGAGAAGGTTCATCATCATCTTCATACTCGAAGTTGTTTCGTCCAGAATTTCCTTCATGTGTTCCTCGACAGAATGCATACTCTTCAAATAGTTTGAAATGGACAGTATGGCCTTTGAGATACCAGCAACACCTTTACCGATGTAATCAGATATCATTTCCATGGTCGACTGTATCGTCGGAGAAGGATAGTACTTCATCACGCCATACTTCTTATCGAACAAAGCTTTCTTGAAAGTAAAACCAAAATTCTTTATGTTGTTCAAAACCCTTTTGAACAAACTTGATATTTTCAAGTCTTTTGTCTTCTCACAAGATTTTTCCAATGCAGCCTCTACAGGAACGCCAGTAGACAGAGTGTAACCGAGTTGAAACAAAACTTCGTCGAACTCACTCTCCATTTCCTTGATTTCATCCCTCATATCGATGTTCTTGTAGAAGATGAAGAAAGAATAAAGTACGATCGATAACCCAATCCCGTTTAGTATCAACAAACCACCCACTATCTTTGTGAACGAAACTGGGTCGCCTGCCAGACTAGTAAGATAATAACCAAAAGAACAAAGTATTACCCCTACCAATATTGAGACTAATAATGTAGGTATCTCTATTTTTCCACCCATACTGATTTTCCCCATCGGCCTTACTCCAGGATGTTTTGATATGTCTATAGTTCTAAACGTGACAGGCCTGGTCTTTAGAGTCTCATTCATTATATAGAAAACAACAACCGGCAGTATTACATCGTAGAAAATAAAAAGCATGATTGGCTCAACGGTTTCAGTCAGGAATATTGTTAATATCGGGAAGAGTATTATCGTCAAGACGGGTAGAGTGACGCCCATAGTAGTTATTATCATCAGTGGGTTTCTCAGTTGGATTGAATAATGCTTCATCCTCTCCATGTTCCCTTGAAGTAAAACGTTAACAGCTTCGTCCAACATAATTCCTCTCTTCTCTTTTTTCTGGGCAATTGAAGATCTTATCAAGTTCATCGCTTCATAAAATTCCAAGTTCTCTTCTTTCCACTTCATCGCAAATTCATCCAACACAGCATCCGCACTCCTGTATTTACCAGTTGAGATTCCCCATGCCTTTTCTCTCAAATCCCTCCCTACAACACCCTTAACGTTAGAAGAAGCGAACATCAAGGCCCTCTCTAGATTTGGAACGAGTCTTAAAGAAATAACGAGATAGAAAGCAGCTTGAATAAGGTCAGAACTAGCTTTAATCCGATAATATTTGGTTAATACGCTAGGGTAGACGATGATATAAAAGGCAAAACCTAAGAACGAACCTGCCACAAAAAGGCCGTATATGTGGAGACCGAAGAAAAAAAATATAGATGAAAGAACAACACCGACGATTGCAAGAATTATGGCTGTCGTGTAGATATAATCTGGTTTTATGTGCAATCCACAAAACTCGAGTTTATCCGATAGATTCTTTAATTGTTCAGCTTTCAGAGGGAGTCTGAATGTCCCACCAAAATAGTTACAGAGGGTCTCATACCAACTCCTCTCTTTTCCAGGTTCGCTTATCAGTTTTGGTATCTTCATCTACTCCATTATAATTTTGTTATAGTAAAAGATAATGTTTAGGAATTTGTTGAAATTATAATTTTACGAGTCAGAAATTATTTTAACTCCTTTTTAAACCATTCAAACCATTTATCGTATATCATCTTCGAATCTAAGGTCCCAACTTCCTTTCTAACTTCATCCGCTATCAGATGAAACATCTCATTACTTTTCGATGTCATCTCAGCCTCTAGTAATTCAGGCTTTTTCAGCTTCTTCACATAATCAAGGGTAGTTTGTTTAATCTTTCCCCTCAACTCAATGTTACTCCAGACAGCATCCCAGTTGCCATGCCATTCTTTCACCCTCTTAGCGATTTCATTTATGATGTAAGACTCTCCGTTTAGTAGAGTGCCAGTTGGTTTCAACTTATCTTCCTTGGCTGAATATTCCATCAGGTTTGCGAATCCCCCCTCTTCAACAGGATCTTCTCTCCAATGTTTCTTAACTTCTGTCACTTCCATAACTCTCCTGAATCGACGTAAGCCATCAGCTGATCTGAGCATGCCACACACCACTATTATATCAGTCGCCTTGAAACTTGTCGGAGGAACACCCAAATCATTAACCACTCTATCAAAAACTCCGTAAGCAGATTCCCCATGAACAGTTCCAGCAACAACGTTAGCCAAAGCCCCAATCCTCATAGCTTCATACAAAGCTTTTGCTTCAACACTTCGAACTTCACCCACAATCAAACATGTATCCCCCAAACGTAGTGCAGTTCTCAAAGCTTCTTCTGCTGGCAGTTCAGTTTCTACTCTTGTGATAACAGACCTTGACTTGAGTCTTTCAATATTGTAACCCAAATTCCTCAGTTGTATCACTGGTAACTCAAGCGTATCTTCAGTCGTGACAATCCTAAATTTCTTCATTATCTCTAGCATCGTGGCCGCAAGCAAAGAGGTTTTCCCAGAAGATCTACCTCCTGATATCAAAAGAGCTCTTGAGCCATCTACTAAGAAACTCATCAATCCAGAAAACAAAGAATCAAAGAATTTAACGTTCATGAACAAAGGATAGGTCCAAGGCCTTTCCCTATGTCTTCTCAGGGCATAACCGATGCCTTCTGGTGATAGAGTCCTTGTTATGGCGCAGACTCTTGCCCTCCCACCAGGAACGAATAATTCCGTGTCTAAAACAGGGTTGGCCTCATCCAAAGGCCTGCCGGATAAAAGCCTAAATCTAGTAGCCCAACCTTCAGCATCCTCTCTTGTGGGCATCAGATTAGTTTCGCACTCTTCAAACTCATCATGACCAATATATATAGGCATCGTCCCGATAGGGGAATTTATGTAGATGTCCTGAATTTTACCATCCGTTAACAATACTTCCAGAATCCCAAAACCAACAGTATACCTCACCAATATATTCGCCATTTCATCAATCTTATCAGCGGCTAATTTCAAACCTCTACTTCTCACCAGTCTTCTAACAACATCCATCCCCATGTTCATGAAAATTTCTCTAGTTTTTTCTGGTTCAGAGAATTCTCTCTCAGTCGGTTTATGTTCAGCAAGGTATTTTCTCGCATCGTCTAAAATAGTATACTCTTCATCCGATAGTTTGAACTCTGGTGGAGTTATGTGGTAAAATCCCCTTACTTGACCAGGAACTTTGAATATCTCAACCGTTATACCATCGATATTGTATCTCTCGATTGGTATACCTCCTCTTGGGGGTATGGGTCTATATCTCGTTAACATGAATTGAGGTCTGATCAGAGGATGGAAAACCATTCTGTACAAAACCCTATCCCCTAATCTATGTTTGTATATTTTACCTTTAACCGCTTTAATTAAACTCGTATTTTCAAGTGCATTTTTAATCGGTAGCAAAACTTTGTTGATATAGAATTTGGTGCATGCACGGCATATGCGCGATTGTTTTCCTGATCCCTTCAAGTAAGACCTGATTAATCTATCAGTTTTCATGTATGCGCCTATTGGGTCCTTCCTGATCATCTCTTGAACTATGAATTTTATTTCAGACATCCTTTTAGGAAAACATTTATCACACTTCTGGTTACCGAGTAGGGAGTAGTTCAATATGTTCTCTCTGTTCACTAGTCTATCGTATACGTCAGCAATTTCAATCAATAATTTAGTCTGTTCGTAATCATACTCGTATTCCCTAACACCAGAAAGTATTATCCTCTCGACTTTTTTTACCTCGATGATTTTATCGATAGTCTTCGCAAAACATACATCAAAATCCTCTAAACTTGAGCCAAACAAACAGTTAGCACAATTAACTACCATAAACCCATTCTTCATTTCAAAAGTACAGACCAAGCAAGCACCTAAGAATATTTTATCCTGCTGGTTAAAATTGATTTCTAGTTATCTTTATTACAGAAAAAATCAAAATTACTATTGGTATCGATGGTTTTTGAAAAGGAAACTACAGATGTTCAAGCTTTCAGCAACGAAGTCGTGAAAATTATCAGCACCAACACTAGAAGGATACGTGCACTAGAGCAAAGATTGAACGGCTTAGAGATGAGAATTGGAGCTATAGAAGAAAAAATCATCAACGAGATTGAAGGCATAAGAAAGGACTTTGAAGAAATCCACATGGACATTAAAAGTATTGTCAAGAATTTATCTGAACTCAGGGGTGAGATTCTGAGTATTAATAAAACCATCGACAAAACGGCCAGAAAATCTGAAGTCAAAGAACTAGAAAGTTTGTTAGACCTCTACAGTCCTATTAAATCTAAATTCACTACGAGAGATGAAGTGGAAAGGTTAATAGACCAAAAGCTCAGTAAAAAAACTTAATAACTTCTTAAGATAAATATAAATTGAAATAAATCGGAATTTTGTTTATAGGTGTAAAAAATGATTAAATTACTCGGTCTTGGAAAAAAAGCTGAAGCACCACCTAAACTCGGTAGAGGTTTTGTCCCGACTGACAGAGTAAAAGAATTGAGTGATAAAGGCTTCTCAGAGCCAGAAATTATCGACGTTCTAAGGAAAGAAGGGTTTAGTGCTGAAGAGATTGACAGGGCTTTAACACAAGTATTAGAGTTAAAAATCTCTGGAGAGCCCGAGCCACAGCCAAGTCTACCCACTTTTGGGCAACCTCAACCCCAAACTCCACAGATGCCTCAAATCCCAGAACCATCTTTACAATACCCACAGGTCCCTGAAGAATATGGAACAGAAGAATTGGTCGAGTCCATCGTCCATGAAAGAATGGCAGATGTCGATGAAAAATTGGCAGAGTTCAAAGTTAAGTATGCTGATTTAGAAAGGAACATTTCAAACTTACACCATCAATTATTGATCCTAACAAAAGGCACATCTCAAACCGAACAAGCCATTGTCGCTAAATTAGATTCACTTAAGGATTCATTGACTGATATAAACGCAAGGATGTCCGGTCTAGAAAAAGCTTTCAAGGATGCTCTACCAGCTTTAATAGAGAGTGTGAGATCTTTAACGGATTTAGTACAAAGGTTTAAGAAAGAATGAGCATTCGGGTAAATATTTATTCACTCTTTACTAATTATTCTATGAGAGGTCATGGTAAACCCGTTTCAACTCATCACAGAGAGACTCGTTGATTTAGGAGTATTTTCTTTCTTTTTGCCATGGATCATAACAGCGGCTGTGATGTGGGGGTTGCTGAAAAGGTCTAAGATGTTCGATCCGACTATTAATGCTTTTTTGTCCATTGCAGTCTCATTCTTCATATGGGGGTATATGGCTCAAACTGCATTTGATATAGGAGGCCCTCTATCAGCATTCATAACTCAAGGTTTTGTGTTTATGTTGGTCTTTGTTTTTGGCTTGATCGGGGCCAGCATGTTCTACCCAGATTTTTCTAAAACTCTAACAGAAGTTTTTAAAAGCAGTTCTATGATATGGATCTTTCTTGGGTTATTTGTTGGAGTTCTATTCTTTACTAGTGGTCTTCATACAGTTTTATTTGCCGGTCCTTCGGGAACCGGCACTCAAGCTGATGTTCAAAATATGATAGTTGTGATGGCCGCACTGATCATCGGAATCTTGGTATTAGTCGGAGTTCAAAGAGGTGTAGGAGGAAAAAAGGAGTGATAATATGCCAGATGTATTTACTGCTGTGATAGAAAGATTGAGAGAAATTGGAGCGTTCAAATTCTTGTTTCCGTACATGTTGACATCAGCAATATTCTACGGTCTTCTGAGAAAATCACAAGTTTTCGGTAAGCCTGAGGAAAACGCGGCTGTAAACGCGACTGTTGCTCTAATTGCATCGTTCATGGTCTGGGCCTATCCAATCATCTCAGGGGTCGATATAGAGACTCAGTTGGCCTACTTCTTCACACAAGGTGTAATCGTTACTCTAGTATTTATGGTATCTTTAATGATCGTAGGAATGTTCCTTCCACCAGACCTACCAAGTCATCTTGCGAAAGGATTGTTTGAGGGAAATAAAGCGCTAGGTATACTTGTAGTTGGTGGTTTCTTCGGATTCATAATAGTCATGACAAGCGGGTTATGGGATGCTGTTATGGGTCCAGGTGCGATTGAATTACCGAGCGATATATTTATAACAATAGTAATTATAATAATATTAATAGTGCCATTTATTTTGATAATGTGGCCTAGTAAGGCTAAAGAAAAAAAAGAAGGAGGACCAATAAGGTGATGTGATGGTTTTTGAAGGAGTAATAGCCGCTCTAGCAGCTTCAGGTATTGCAGGAGTATACCTACCATTTTTGTTGCTATTTGCAATATTGTTTGCTTTGTTAGTGAAGACAAAGATATTCGGTGATAACAATAGGATCAGCGCTCTATTGGCGCTATTAATCTCTCTGTATATAGTAGCATTTTCACCAGTTTCAGGGACTATAGGACTTTGGTTTGCACAAACTTTCGCTGCTCTAGGAGTAACTTTGGTTTCAATAATAGTATTCTTTTTAGTGGTTGGACTATTGGTTGCACCTTGGTGGGAGCAAGTTACAGGATCCAAAAAATGGTGGAAATATCTCATACCATTGGCAATAATAATAGGATTTCTAATTGTTACGAGTAATGCATTTTCAGGAGTAGGAATAGGTGGTGGAGCAATATCGATACCAGGGATATCTTCAGCAGATTTACTCTTTATAGCGCTAGTGATAATAACCCTCATTATACTCTGGTATTTAGTCGGCGGTGCAGGCAAAGCTAAAACGAGTAGATGGTCTTTATTACCGGAATCGTAAATCGTTTATTCGAAAGCGAACTTTTAGTTACTAGTAGTTTCAACTAATCAAAGTTAGAAGGGGGTTTATACCTAGAACCCTCTCCCATTAGCTCTGCTATTTTATTTTTTCCCGCCTTTTTTAGAGATTTAATATTAGTTATCTCGGTCCTATATTCTGATTCTTCACCTACTACATGAGCATATTCATGGAGTACGGTACCAGCTGTTCTATCCAGACCAAGATGATAAGGATTATCTTGGTTAAAGGTAATATTCCATTCATATGGGGTCCTACCTGGTGTTAAAACTGCGGCATAATAATCTTCTGGGTCACTCTTTAATTCTCCAACTGAACAAGTGATAAAGTAAGGTAATCTCATTCCACTAGTTCCTGTAACTTCTTCGTTTACATAAGGAATTGCATCTTTTATTTCATTAAAAGCATCTCTATAAAAATCTGTTTGTGATCCGCAACCCTCAAGATTAACGAATAAACCCGGTTCTAAACCTTTTATTCCCATGTTTGACTGTTTTGCACAAGCAGTATTTAAAGATTTCGCTACTTTACAGTAGTAATTATTAAACATACATAATATTGAGGGATTTGGGCCTTATAGTGTACTTTTCTATGATGTCTTTTACACTTGGATTTTTCAATAAATCTAAAACTCTGTTTGGTTTACCACCATTTTCTAAATCCTTCTGTGCAGTATCGTACCAAACTTTTAGAGGAATTACACTGTCGATTTCTCCTGCCATTTTGTACCAAACCTCTGGATACCCATTTGGTATTGGCAAATCAGATTTCTTGGCTATCGGTCTGATGCCACCCTCGTACAATATTCTACCAATAGGAACAATGTATTTCATAATACCTAAGTCATAAACGATAACTAATGGCAAGAGTACTTCCTTGCCTTTCTGTTGAAGGTGGATAGCTTCTTCAGTCGGTACTGTCTCTTTAAGTTTAGAGCTATCCTTTATTTTGGGATCATATATGATGTATTTTCTATAACCATACTCTAACTCCGCCCCCAATGCTTCAGGTAAATTTCTAAAAACTGTTCTTCTTGGCCATACTGAGGGCCCTTGAAAATATCTACGTGAGGATTCTTTAATAGCGTGTGTTTGTGCCTCCATTATATCAGGGTCTGTTTTTGCCACATTCGGATCACTACTACTAGGCTCAGTAATGTTCTCATAACTGAATAAACTATTCTCGAAAAATTCTTGTCCGAACATAATATCACTATATTGTTCATAATAATATTTATTGATATTCAATCGAATTGTTGGGAATATCCGACTCTTGTCAAGTGCTCATTTATAAAGTCATTAACTGGTCTTTCGTAGGGCACAATCTTCAGTTCGCCATCTATTAAAACATCTGCATCCCAAACTTGTGTATTAAAACCACCATCAATGACTCTATCTCTGTTTATCTGTGTATAAGTCAAATCACCATCTGGGCGGTTGTTGGTAAGATATTCTATTTTTGCCATTTCTAATTCATCTCCTTCAGTAAAAGAAATTAATCTTTGGAGAACAAATGGAACAGATAATGAGGTTTCAAAACTGTATGACATTGGAGTAATTCGGAGTTCTACAAGGTTTTCATCTTTTTTAATTAATATATCAGACCTTTTTTTTCTTGATTTATCAGTTGAATCATATGCAATTGCAGTTTCATTCTTATAACCGAAGGCCTCAACTCTCCCCCTATTATCTGAGTTAGAAGTGAGTATCATTGTTGGTTTATAAAATTCCATTATTTTTGCTACTCTCATGAGATCTTCATCGTCTGTGCCACTGATGTTGATATGGATACCCGCTGTATGCCCTGTATTTGGATCATATGGACCCAATGTTAAATTAGCTCCTACTTCATCTACAGTTCGCTTAAATTGATAGAGTGTATCATTTAGTCTTTCTAATACAAAAGAATCATTCCCTAGGCCAACGGGATGGGATTTAATCTCAGTTATACCTTCTCCCGGACGACCATTTGTTTCAACTTCTATTTCATCCTCAGTAAAACCATTTTCCCACGCAGAATTTACTACTTGTTGTGTATAATCAGTGATGAATTCTAATTCAAAACCCATTGACCTGTCTGTTGGTTGGGGTGTGTATGCTGGTTGAAATAAATATTCACTAAACCCGTTCAAATTATTTTGTAATTCCATATTTATTAGAAGGTTAGGAAAATTATTTATAATTATTCTAATAGTCCTAAATCTTTACCTATAGTATAATAACTCCATGCCCAGGTGATTGATTCAAACGACAAGATATAATCCCCATTCTTTAGAAAGTGTTCACAATCATATACATAAGCATTGATATTAGCCAAGAATTCTTTACCTTTCTTTTCTGATGCTTCAACATTCTTTAATTCTTTCTTGAGTCTTTTCAACCACGTCTCTATCTCTTCTCTAGGTATTCTATCCCTCATTTACTCACTCTATAGTGTTCTAGATGTTCTCTTTCAGTGAAATGTAATTTTCCAGGGATTATCATCACAAAAGGAGGACTCCCAAAATCTTTTTTAATTAACTTCTTTACCTTGCCATAAACGGTTAAAGGTCTGTCACTACCAGCTCTAGCAAAAACTACAATTCCAGTGTTTTCTGTAAAAAACTTCTTACCCATTTTTAACAGAATTTTTATCCCTTCTTCAGGACTCATGTATTTTTTCTTTTCAGATATTACGTCAAGGAGTAAAAGAGTGTGTAAACCCATTTTCATGTTTTTTTCAATGGCATCAGCTAAAGTATCAGTTGATGTAGTTTTTTCAGGGAAAGGGATCGTGACGGTACGACCGAATTTGTACAAATGCAATCCAGTCTCACCAACAGCAGAATAAATAGAAGCATTATGAACGATTTCAGTCTTGACCCCATTCTTCTTAGCATCGGATAATAAAGGAACATGAGTAGTAGCAACTAAAGGATCGCCCAAAACAAAGACAACGAGTTTCTTACTCTTGGCCTCTTCAATGATTTTATCTGACTCCTCCTCCAAATCCTTTCTGTTAACAATCTCGATTCTTTTCTCGATTATTTTTTCCAATTTTTTAATATTACCATACCATCTAGAAGTATAGAATTCTGCATAAACTTTATCAGCATTCTTCGCCTTCTCCAGCCCTCTAAGGGTTAAATCTTTCTCATCGAACAAACCAAGACCGATTAAACTCAACATTCGAACACTTTATACTCTTAAAATCGTTTAATTTAAATAATGATACTATGGCCAAAATACCTTCTAGCTACGAAATCATCGGCTCTAAAGAGAAAGCCGTGGCAATAGTTGAAATTCCAGAGGATTTACAAAAAAAAGAAAAGGAAATAGCCAATCAAATTCTAACTAGACACAAGAATGTTAAATCCGTTCTAAAGAAAGTGTCGGAAAGGAAGGGTGTTTACAGAAAAAGAAAGTATAAACTTTTAGCTGGCCATCCAGACACAGAAGTAATACACAAAGAACATTACTGTAGGCTCAGGTTAGATCCAAAGTTAGTTTATTTCTCCTCAAGAGAAGGAACAGAAAGACTGAGAATAGCAAATCAGGTAAAACCAAAAGAAACGGTAATGCTGATGTTTGCAGGTATTGGGGCATATGCGACAATAATAACCAAAAAACAACCCAAAGTAAATAAAATAATTTCCGTAGAAATTAACTCATCCGCTTACAAATACATGAAAGAAAACATCAGGTTAAATAAAACTGTAGAAAAAGTTATTCCAGTTCTAGGCGATGTTAAGTTGAAATGCAAGGATTGGTATGGGAAGTGTGACAGGGTTATAATGCCTTTACCACATGACGCTTGGAAGTTTCTTGATATAGCCTTCAAATGCTTAGAGTCACGTGGTTTCATCCACATGTACATAATTGAGGGAGAGGGGGATATATGGAACAAAATCAAAACAATCATCAACAAATTCAGTAAAAAAATCAAAAGAAAAACAAAATACAAAATAAAAAAAGTCCTACCTTATGCCCCAAGGACTTACAAATATTGTGTTGATATTAAAATCCTATAATCCTAACTTGGGCTGAACATAATCTAAAACCCAACCTATTGAATAATAACCAGAATAAGCCAAAATTAAATAGAGTATTAATTTCCCTATAAATGTTGCTATGAAATACTTTTTAAATTCATACTTGATCACGCCACAAAAGATTCCAGCAATATCATCTGGGAGTGGACTAGCGCCAAGAATAATTATCCAAGCGACAGAACCATATTTGTTGAACATCTTCTTTATTCTTTTCAGTTGACGGCTATATTTTTTTTCTAGGATTTCTTTTCCGCCAAGCCCAAGAAGATAACCAGTCGTTTCACCGATTGTCGAGCCAATAGCTGCGAATAATGCAACTAAAAATGGATTTAATGTGGAACCAAAAGTAAAGATCAAAATAAAGTTTGGTATTGGTAATAGGATGCTAGCAGAGCTTATTAGAGATACAAAAAAAATACCTATATACCCCCATTTACTGATAAAATCATGGCCTCCTGTTGCGATGGAAATAAGTAAATTTGACCAATCCATTATCTCACTGAATAATTATTCTCCTTGTAAGTAATAATATTTGAGGTATCAAAACACAAAAACAACGAGAACGGACACAAAAACAAGGAAGAGCCACGTGAACATACTCCACAAGAATATCTTACTTCCATCTAACGGTGATATGGGTATAAGATTGAACAACGCTATCAAACCATTGTAAAGGCTAAGGGTCTGAAATATCCCACCAGGAAATATCTTGAAAAAGACAGCAAAGAAAACATTTATCCCAGTGCCAGCTAAAGCCACGAGCCCAATATCTTTTGGCGTTACTCTAGCAACTTTAAAACCCATTCTACCAAACCTATAAGGCATTATCTCTGCAAACCCAGGAGCAGCAAAAACAATGTTCCAATCCCAAAAATATTTCAAAAACATACTCATTATTCCTATCAAAACTCCCGGGGGCCACAACTTAAAAGTAGACATGCAGCCGAACTTCCTCGCTACAAACTTATGCATGAGTTCACGAACAAAATAAGAAAATAAAACTATAATGATTGATATCAAGAAGAATGCTGAAAAATCTGGGAAAGATAATATCACAGATAGAATTAATATCGCAATTATCAAGTCTCGTAATTCTTTGTCCTTGAAAAGCTTCATGATAATACTTTAGTCTGAGAAGTATTTTAATGCTTCCTGTATGTTACTGGCTTCTACTACTCTTATTCCGACTTCTTCTTCCACATCCACATCTTCTGGTTTTGTAACGCTACGACAGATTTTAGTAAGAAGATAGTCTTCACAACTTTTCTCTTCTGAGTATACAGTATATGTTTTTTGACCGAAAGGCACAATCAGTAGATTCATATCAGCAGTTTCAATGGCTTTAGCTTTAGCTACAATCCCAGATACTTTCCCTATCTCACCTTTCTCATCGAGAGTTCCTGTTATCGAAACATCTTCATTAAAGGTTCTGTTCTCCAATTCAAAGATAGTGGCTATGGCCATAGCTGCCCCAGCAGAAGGGCCTTCGATAGCAGATGCGTTTGCTCGTATGGAATAAATGATATCGTACTTAGATACATCAATACCGGTTATATTCTGAGCAACGATTTTTGCAGTTCTAATCGAATCTTGTGTATCGGCCCAGAATAAAATTTGATTTATATCGACGAGAGTCCTTCCAATTCCTGGCTTCGCATCAACAGATAATGTTGCTATCACACCGTTACCGTTTTTATCGACCGCTGGTACTCTCATAGTCGTTATCGAGCTGTCATTGGCATAAAAAACCTGTTCTGGTTCAAGTAAAAATTCCTCTGTATAACTCTTCCTTTCTATCTTTGTCTCAGTCGAAATCATGACATTACTGATGAAAGCATAGGCTATGAAGGAGATCAAAATACAAATTAAAATGGCTATTATCCATTTCATGTTATCACGTAAATTGCAAGAGGCATGCCATCGGTGGATGCGATTTTTATAACCAGGTTAATCCAAGTCCCTTCCTCCACCCCGCGAGCTCGCAAGCACCAAATATAAGCCTTATGATTGCTTCCTTCCGGACCTGGTCCGTTCGACATATAAGTGGTCCTGGGAGACGAGGCTTCTC
>Ga0209427_10000157_pt1 | contig 64743 bp, 43 predicted proteins | sample DeeMarSWOR136_30_FD_187465 | JGI IMG/M metagenome (GOLD analysis project Ga0209427, IMG submission 187465) | Marine sediment microbial communities from White Oak River estuary, North Carolina - WOR-1-36_30 (SPAdes) (version 2) | ecosystem: Environmental > Aquatic > Marine > Intertidal zone >...
TGGTTATTCAGGTTCGAGCTCTTAAGGAGAATGGGCCGCCGACGATCGATGCTACAGTGGCTGAGCCATTGTGCCAGCCGGATAGGAGAATGATCGTAAAGTTTGTATGGCGTCAGCAATTTTCGACTCCTCGGTCCCTCTGCTTTTTGTGAAGGAACCTGCGGGTCGAAAATTGCAACACAAATAACTTGCACTATGTATTCATAGGAGAATAGTATGGCTACATCGCTCCTATTCCTTATGTTAGCTATACTGCTTATTCTATGCATCGGCATCCAGATACGGTTAAGCAATATCAGAAATCTCTTAGAACGCTTCCTCTCAGGTAGATCGGAAATTGCTCCAGAACAATCCCGGGAACTACAAGCGGAGACAGCCGAAATACCGCAGCCGCAGCCTGCCGACACTGGCCAGTCAGGACCTCTACAGCAGAATACCCACCCGGCATCACAAGCGGGGCCAAACCCTGAACAAGAAGAGGGGCTTCCCAAACCATCTCCTACCAGTACACGCATAACTTCTGAAGCTAGACCACCTGAACAGCCTGACGGCAAGACCCAGGACGGCGAGTTTGTTGAGGGACACGCGCATACACCGCAGAAACTATCTACAACACAAGAGGAAAAGAAAAAGCAAGCGCAGTCCCTTGAACTGCACATCGGAATCCAGTGGGCCATAATAATCGGCAGCATCAGTCTACTTGTTGGACTGATATTTGTAGTAAAGTCTGCATTCGCCACGTTTCTCTCAACACCTCAAGGGAAACTCACCGTCATAACTTTAGTGGGAATGGTCGCTTTGCTGATAGGAGAATTTACTCGACGGCGCAACTACGGCTTTGTAGCAAAGGGACTAACTGCTCTCGGTTTTGCAATCCTCTACACCAGCGTATTTAGTGCTTATGGCTATTTTGGGCTGATTGCTGCCACTCCCTCCTTAGTCCTGGCAACCTGCATAACCATCACTGCCATGGCTTATGCCATATGTCTCGATGAGGTAATCATGGCCTTTCTCGCCCTGCTTGGCGGATTTCTCTCCCCCTTAATGCTTTCGATAGACCAAAACAGACCTCACGCACTCTTTGTTTACGTCACTATCTTGAGCTTTGGTGCTATGGCTTGTTCTGTGTTTAGAAAATGGCGTCTCGTAAACATCCTTTCTTTCGTTGGAACCTTCCTGCTTTATACGGTCTGGTACACAAAGTATTATACCCCGCTACAGATAGACATTGCTATATCTTGGTTAGCAATATTCTTCATCATATTCCTTGTTGTGCCTGTACTCTATGAACTGATAAAGAAAATGGAGACACACAAAGAAGCCGCGATACTGGTACTGTTAAATGCACAGGTCGTATTGACATACCTGGTGGCAATATTATATCAAGAGCACCGTCAATATCTGGCAGCTGCTACCACGATTATGGCAATGGCTCATTTCTTCATGATATTAGGAGTAACCAACCGCTGCCCATCAGACATGAACCTATCGACGGTGATGCTGGCTATCGCTCTGTTTTGCCTTGCTATCGCTGTGCCACTTTACTTCAAGATGTATACTGCTGTAATGGTATTTGCCGCGAAAGCTGTCATATTAACACTGATTGCCACTAAGTATCGAAGCAAAATCACCCAGATCTTCTCCTTTATTGTTTTGGGTCTAGCCATTATCTGGCTGCTAAGGCAATTGCCCTTGCACATGGACAATTTCAAAATCATTCTAAACACAGCCTGTTTGTCATGGAGTGCAATTGCCGCTGCCTTCTACTTCTTCCACTTGATACATCGACAGGCTAATTCAGCGAAAATAAGCATCATCAATCATCCAAACTTACCCGCCGTTTTCTATCTGTGCTTCTTAGGAACATTGATTCTTACTGCCGCGATGGAATGGTACTATCACCTCGAACTTAACCTTAACCTTACTTATGGCCCTGCCTATCTGGAGTATGTCCTCAAAGCAGGCTTGGTTATCCTGACCCCATCAATCATATTGTCCGTAGCAAGACCTTTCAGCCCCCCAGGATCTTTATGCAAGCTAACTGCTACAGTTTTCGCTAGCGCCGGAGCTCTGCTGGCGTCTGTTGGACTTGTTCAGTTTCACCAGTCCGTCTTCACAGTCTTTGCAAATTCTGATTTCGCAATCGTATCGATCTTCACGCTCGGCTTGTTCTTAGCCGCCACAATGCTCAGGTACCAACGAAATGAGATGCCGCACAGTGTATACTTCTCAAACATCCATGCCCTGATTGGTATTTTTCTGCTGTGGTTGTTGCTGACAGAGGAAATATACCTATACTGGAATCTGCTTGCCCAAATAGCTAACGATCCCAAACATTGTCTATTCCTCGGACAGATGTACATATCCATCATGTGGGTAATATATGCGACCTGCATAATAATAGTAGGACTCTGGCGGAAAAACCGGGTTTTAAGATACATCTCACTCGCCCTGTACGGAATTGTATTGGCGAAGGTATTCATCTTTGACATGAGTACAAAAATGAGCAGCACATACCGAATCGCCGGCTTCGTAGCTCTGGGCTTGGCGCTCATCAGCGTATCCTACCTTTACCAGTTCTGCAAGAACAAAGGACTATTCCAAAACACGCCATCTGCAGAGCTAAAGCAGAACCAATAATGTGCGGGTTAAATCCTTTCTTTGGGGTGTTCTGAAATAGAGCATGCCGGCCAGTGGCTGTTTTACACCCTGATTACCAGTGGCTGGGGTTTGGATGAGGTGCGGCAGTAACCGCGCCCTCGCTGTAGTAATGAATGGAGGAAGTTCGTACCCGCCAAGACTTCTGAATCTTTAAAGCGTGCAACAATTTGCTTGGTCTTTCTTCTTGTTTGTATTCCGCCTCGCATCCATCAACTCCATGAACATCAATTCCTGTTCCCATAACTTGTTCTGTGTCCCCATTGGGCCTGAACAGGTTCTCCAGCATGATTCTTTGGACATTCTGACTATCAAGCAAGAATTCATAGTGAACTAAGGTACGCTATTTGCAGGCTTTAGCTCAAAGAAATTGTTTCGGCGTCTGCCCTGAGCGTCAGTTTTGCTCTCTAATTCGACTTACCGCTCTCAGGGGAGTGATCCACGACTTTGCGTCCCGCTTATGGACCTAATGTTCCACATTCTGGCTCGATTTTTCAGTTGAGAATCCGGCTCCTGCAGCATATATTGTCCGTAGCGGTTATGCCCTGATTATCGGAGCAAAGCACGAAGGTTCTCTGGCGTACTCGCCATTTGCGAGACGCCGACGGGGACGGAGTTCAAATGAACAACGATGATCTACACCCATGTCCTTAGCCGAGGCGCGCGACCCGTTTGAAGTCCGATGGACTCCCTTTGAACGACGAGAGGCTTGGGATGTTATACGGAAACCATATAAGACCCCAAATAAAAAGGGAAACTAGCCTAAATCCTTTTTAAGGAATTACTTACGGATTTCGGGCAACGGGGTGTTATACGGTCACTCAGACAGACATGGGGTCTTATGCGGAAACCATATAAACATTGTCGGTGAGCAGGAAATGGCATCTTGGAATCATGGAGACGTCATGTCGAAGTGCGTTGGATCGCAGTGGGGCTGCAGTCTTGTTACTGCGCTGTTCCTTCTTCTTTGGATTGCTGGTGAATCCGTTGCCGCCGTGACGGTCGCATATCCGGCAGATGGATCTATGCAGGAGCGTATGGCTGCAAGAGAAGTGAGAAGGTACGTGTACCTGACAACCGGGAAGCTTCTCCCCATCTCGGAAGTGCGAACGCTGCCGGTTAAGGACGATTTGATTCTGGTAGTCGAAGATGGTACCCCCCTACTGAAGGAACTGCGCGGTTTGGAGGGGGCAAAGGCTCCTCGCGGCGGATACTATCTCAAGACGATATCTGACAACGACCGGCATGTCCTCGTTATCGCAGGGGCCGGTCCCGTTGCAACGCTTTACGGAGCTTATCGTTTCGCCGAACACCTCGGCGTTCGCTTCTATCTTCATGGCGATACCATTCCCGACGACAAGAAGGACCTGCAGATTGCCGGTATCGATGAGGTATCTATGCCGGTGTTCGAAACTCGCGGAATCATTCCGTTCCACAACTTCCCGGAGGGACCGGACTGGTGGAACACGGACGATTACCGCGTCGTCATCTCCCAACTCTCCAAGATGGGAATGAATTTCATCGGCCTGCACTGGTACCCGCGCTGGGGACACGGGGAGAAGGGCAAACAGGAAGGCCCTGAGCCGACCGTGTGGATCGGTTTGCCGGGAGACGTGGGGGAGAACGGAAAGGTTTCCTTCTCCTATCCGTCATTCTACGCCCACACTGAACGGCCGGGGCTACGCTGGGGATTCGTACCCCTGAAAACCGAGGCTTTCCACGGGGGCACTGCACAGCTCTTTGAGAAGAATGGATTCGGCCCGACGGTCATGGACGAGAGCATGCCCGACTTCGCCGATCAAGAGAGCTGCCATCGCGTCTTCGAACGCACCGGCGAGATGTTCCGAAATGCCTTCACGCACGCACGCCATGTTGGTGTGAAGACTTGCCTGGGAACGGAGATACCCCTTGGGCTCGAAACCAAGAGCAAGGAAGTGCCGCGGAACTGGGTTCGCGGAATTCCCCCAGAGGTCCAAAAACGCCTGAAGAAACTCGGGAAGGCCCCGGCCGACCCCACTGTCGTGAAAGAGGTATACAGGGGGATCTTCAAACGCATTATGAAGACACATCCCCTGGATTACTACTGGCTCTGGACCTATGAAATGTGGGGCGATTTTGGTCTGACCCGCAGGCAGTTGGCGGATGTGAAGGCCGAACTCCAACTCGTCCATGAGGTCCTTCAGAAGATGAATGCGCCGTTCAAACTGGCGCTCTGTGGATGGCGGCCGGGAACGCCGGATGATCCAGCAGCATTCGATACTGTACTTCCAAAGAACGTGCCGTTTGCCGGCCTTTGGGACGAGGCCGAAGGCTTTGAGGATTTGGACGAGAAGCGGATCAAATGGCCGGCCACGTGGCTGGAGGAGGATTGGGGCCTGGTACAGCCGCAACTGGAAGTGCATCGCGTGTATTCCGATGTCAAGGCTGCATACAGGAAGAGGTGTCACGGAATGGTGGCAAAACACTGGCGCACCCGCGTCCTGGGGCCGAATATTGGCGCATTGAGTGCCCTCCTCTGGTTCCGCGGCCTCACTGGCACCAACCCTGGGAAGAACCTTCCAGAAAGTCGAAATGATTGGATCAATGAGTTCTATGCCGACTGGGCCAGGCAATCATTTGGGCCTGAGGCGACAGGCGACATTGCAGCCATCTTCGCCGGCCTCGACAAGGCCGGTGAGAGCGGCCCTGGATCCCTTCCCCATCCCACGGGATGGGAAGAGGGTGCCCCGGGCGCGATCGCCGCAAATTACAAATCCTGGCAATCGGAAAGTGCAAAGTACGCTTTTGTCAAGAAGCTTGCCGCATTGCGGCCGCAAGTTTCAGGGGCAGGAAACCTCGAGCGCTTCGACTACTGGCTGCACACCTTCGAGAGCCTGCGCATTACGGGAGAATTTGGGTGCCTCCGCGGACAGCTTGAGAAGGCAATCGACCGAGAGAAGTTCTCTACGGTACTGCGCGTTCGGATAAAGATGGCGCGGCTTTGGGAGCGGCTGATGTCTTTACAGGTTCAGCGGGTTACGAACTCAAGCGAGCTCGGAGAGATCGCCAACCTGGAACAGCTCACCTGGAACTCGATCGTCGTCGGCGAGTGGGACAAGGAACTGGCCGATGAATTGAAAAGGAGACTACCGAAAGAGGCAAAGCCTTCTACTGTCTACTCAGGGCCGGTGCGCCTGATCGTTACCCCCAGGAGATCGCAGGTATACAGCGACGAGGCGCTGAGACTGAAAGTCCTGGCGGCAGGTGACGTGCGGTCTCCTACGCTGCACTGGCGTCCCTTGGGAAGCGGCCGATTTCGGAGCAAACCGCTCACACACGTTGCGCGTGGGGTGTACACGGTTTCTCTGGACCCACAGAAGGATGACTTTGAATACTACGTGGAGGCGAAGGCCAACGAGGGAAAGGTTCTCTTCCCCGCGACAGCACCAAAGATCTGCCAGACAGTGATCGTGGTTAGCTCAGATTGAAGGTCTTCACAAGAGCAACAAGATAAGAAAGCGATTATAGTACACCAACAATCAGATCGAGCAGACTCGTTACACTCGCCGCTCATCCGTGACGTTAGCGGGACAGGAGACTAAGGTGAACACAAACGTTGCGAAGCCCACCAAGGTCGCGATCATCGGCGCCAGCGGAAGATACGGCAAGGGGATCCTCGCCCGAGCTGAGGAGATCGGCGTCGAGGCGGCGGTGGTCACGCGGTCGTCGCACAAGTTCAGAGACGTGAAGCCGACGACCACGGTGGTCGAGGCGCAGCTGGATGAAGAGGAGAAGTTGAAGGAGGCGTTTAGCGGCTGCGATGGCGTCATCTCGGCCCTCGGCGATGACAGGAAGAAGCGTCCGAAGACGCACAACCTCCCGCACGTCTGGAACGCCATGAAGGCTGCCGGTGTGACAAAGTACATCGGCATGGGATCGGGACCGATGATGATGCCCGGCGAGAAGCGTCGGGGGTGGTTCCAGCGCTCCGTGCAACCCCTGCTAATCGTGCTGAAGCTTGTTGGCGTTGATTTGCTGGAACAGAACGAGTGGGAGCGCGACAGTCTGCTCACGGGCACGAACGGCGCGGATGGCCTGACGTGGGTGCTCACCAAGCCGGTGAGGCCTATGAAGACTCCTTTTGTCGGAGCCTACGCGCATAAGGATAAGCGCGGCCCGATGAACTGCTCGATCTACGACCACGGCGACTTTTGCCTGTACTGCGTGGCATCGAGCGAGTGGGACAAGCTTGCGCCGCATGTCAGCTCCGGGCCGCAACCAAAGAAGAAGTAGGATCCCGCAAATTGTCACGTTCGTGAGCGATCATAATGAAGCTCCACCGGGACATGCCAGCTAACAAGCCGGATGCAGGTGACGCTTGACAGCGCGCCTGATCCGCGACGTTAGGCGGCCCACCAGAAAGCAGAAATGACATGTTGAAAAGGATAGCCGAGTGGATCAGACATCATCAGGTACTCACATTCTTTCTATTGGCTTACGCGATCACCTGGCCAGGGCTGTTCCTCATTTACTTCATATTCCCTGGAAACCAAGTTGTAGAGGCTTTGTCATTTCCTGTGGTATTCAGCCCTGCACTAGCCGCGATGCTGGTCTCAGGGATTGCAGACCCCCTGCCCAAGCATGAGGGCAGCAAGGCTCGTTGGATCACCTTTGTAGCATCGTGGATCTTGGCGTCAATAGTCCAAATTCTATATTTTTGGAAAATAAATAAAATAGATCCCACGCCAGTGGTCATTATAATCAGCTGCATCTTTGCGCTATTCCCTGCCTGGGTGCTTTCAAGTGCATATGCCAGGACACCCGGCATCCGCAAGCATTTCTCAACGTTACTGAACCCAAGAGGTCCGGCGTTATGGTATCTAGTGGTATTTCTGATCTTCCCCGGAATCCTGCTCCTGGCCATGGGAATCACTCGCCTTTTTGGAGGTCAAGCCGATTTTTATCTGGCTGAACTGGGTTTCGAGGGTGCCGCAATCTTTCTCCTGCTCGAATTCCTGCGTGGATTTCTTATGACAGGAGGAATTAATGAGGAGAGTGGCTGGCGCGGCTTTGCCCTGCCTCGCCTGCAGGCCCGTTACCCCGTCATTGTATCAGCAGGGATCGTATGGTTTTTCTGGGCAGCCTGGCATTTACCTTATGACATTGGCAGAGGCGACCAGATAGCCTGGATACTCGAGAATCGACTCATTTGGACCCTGATGGTTTCAATTATCATGGCCTGGCTATATAACCGTACCAATGGCAGCATCCTGGCACCAGCCCTTTTCCATCCTGCCATGAATGCCTTCGGGAATCAATTCTCGGTGACCATTGCAAGCAGGGTTCTAATTATCGGCTTGGCGATCATTGCGATCGTATCCGATCGAATGTGGAAGAAGCTACCATCTGACCACAAAGCGGTATATGAATCACCTGAGCAGCCCGCCTAACCCCCGCTCCACGTGACCCCTTCGTCTGCGCGCTCCGCTCAGGGCAGGTGAGCTCTTCCGTTAGACAGTCGAGAATCGGAGCTGGTTTGTATGTACGAACTCAAGCGAGTCTATAGTAAGGCGAGCCTCGACGAGTGGAGAGCTACGCGGCCCGACGACCTCGAGCACACGCAGGTTTCGCCTCAGGAGGCCTGGCGATCCAAGTGGCGGATCACGAACTTCCGGAAGCTGAAGCGCGTCATCGATTTCCTGTCAGTAATGAACAAGCGGCTGGCGTTGTACTTTCGCGGGCAATCCAAGCCATGGGATCCACTTCCCTCTTTGTTCCGTCCGTGGTGGCGCGTTTACGGCACCGATGAAAGAGTCGATATCAGCGCGCCCGGTCGCTACTTCGAGCTATTGGAGGACATTGGGAATCGAGTCTACGGTGTGTGCCGCAAGATGGGCGTGCCACGCTGGCGGGGCCTTCGTGACATCCAGGAATCGAGATGGGCAGTTGTACAACACTACGGGCTGTGGCCCACGCCATTGATTGATGTCACGAGCTCTCTTCGCGTAGCGGCAGCCTTTGCACTAGGATGGGATACAAAGACGGCCTCGTCTGGTTATGTGATCGTCGCCGGCCTTCCATACGGGACAGGCTCAATCGCTTTCGACATCGATGAACACATCGTACTAGCACGACTACAAGCGGTTTGCCCACCCGACGCCCGTCGGCCGCATCTCCAGGACGGCTATCTCGTGGGGCGCTTTCCGTTCGCGATGGAGCAACCGGAGATCAAGGAGAAGTCGAATCTGGCGAGGAGGGTTGTAGCGGTGATCAGGGTCGTGGACGCCGGCAATTTCTGGGACGAGGATTTCCCGCAGCCGACTCAGGAATCGCTGCTACCATCCCGAAGGTCCGACCCGCTAGCCCGTCGGTTGCATAAGGAATTCGGCCCCACCTCAAAGGCTGGGATCGCCGACTACGTAAGGGCTGTCTAACATCGCGCTCCACCCGACGCCGCAGCGCGGCGCGGGTGAGCGCGGGCTTTCGGTCAGAGAAATGGAACAGAAGATAGAATTATTCAATGCGGATGATCTTGCCCGTGTGGAAGCCCAGTACAAATGGATTCGCGAACACTACGAGCCGGATTCAGAGCATTAGTACGACACACTAACTGCTTGCAGAGGACAAACGGCTGTACATTTCAAAGCAAAAGGGCGAAATCCTCTGTTACGAACAGAGGATACACAATTGACAGAGGAAATCTAGCAACGGAGACAGGAAAGTGAACCGCAGAAGCTTCATGAAGTATGTCGGCGCAGCCGCTGCAGTGTCGGCAACAGGCCTTACGGCGCAAGGGGCGCTGAAGGAGAAACCCAACGTCGTCCTCATGTTCATCGACGATCTGGGCTATGGCGACATCGCCCCATTCGGCTGCAAGGACATCCCCACACCCAATCTTGACCGCCTGGCCGCCGAGGGCGTCGCCTTAACGCAATCCTACATCACGAATCCCCCCTGCTGTCCAAGCCGCTGCACGCTGATGATGGGGATGTATGGCGGACGCTTCGGCAAGTACGGCATGTCGCGCGGGCTGCCGATCCCGGAGGACAAACCAACCCTCGCGGAGTTCATGCGGGACAACGGCTATGTGACCGGCCAGATCGGCAAGTGGGACGTCGGTACGAAGGCACAGGGCCCGTCAGCTCGCGGGTTCATGGAAGTCGCCGTCAGTCCTCCGCCGAAGACGTACACCGAAGAGGAACTGGCCAAACTCCCGAAGAACCTAAGGAAGAAGGGCGGGAAATCGAAGTACTTCTGTGTGAGGAAAGACGGCACGGAGGCATGGCTTACCGACGTCGACGGCGACCGGATGGTGGAATTCGTCGAACGCCACAAGGCCAAGCCCTTCTTCCTGTACTGGTCGCCGCATGCCGTGCATTCGCCCAACGACGAAGCGCCCCCCAGATTGACAAACCGCACCACGGCCAAGGGGAAGCGCAGGCCGCTGGCCGGCGCGATCTGCGCGGTGGACGACCAGGTGGGCAAGTTGTGGGCCGTGCTTGAGAAGCACAAGCTGAAAAACAAGACACTGGTGATCTTCTCAAGCGATAATGGCGCGAACGGAAGCGAAGGTGGAACGTCCACCCCGTACCGCGGCGGTAAGGGCACTGGCACACAGCAAGTCGGCTGGACCATCATCCCAACCATCATCTCCTGGCCTGGCACGGTGCAGAAGGGTAGAAGGTATGACGGTCTGTCCTGCACGCTCGATTTCTACGCCACAATGGCGGCCGCAACCGGCAAACCTGCTCCCAAGCACCTTGATGGCGTGAACCTGCTGCCTTATCTCAAGGGCGACAAGAAGGGCGACGCCCATGAATATTTGTTCTGGCTCAATAACGAGCCCGGCGATGCTGAACGCCGCCATCTGATCGCCGTGCGCTGGAAGAACTGGCGCTCATACAGGAAGTACAAGGACGACAGATGGCAGCTTTTTGACCTGGTGAAGGACCCCCGGGAAGAAAAAGATGTCGCCGCCAAGCATCCGGACATCGTGGAGAACATGTCCAAGCGCCACGCGGAGTGGGCCAAGACACTGGCCCCATTAGGGAAGATACCCAACCTGCCCAAGTTGCCCTCGCCAACCGCTCAAGACGGCTGGATCATCAGTGACGGAAATCTGAGACCGAAGATCAATCCCGCCGCGCTCAAAGCAGCACAGGAGGAACCGGCGAGGAAGAAGGGGAAGAAGAGGGACAAGAAATGACCTAACAAAGCCTTCGAGGCGACGTCCTGAAGGCCGCGCCTCAAGGCTAACGTTAGAAGTTTCGTAATTGAACCCTCAAGAGATGAGAACAGTCTTTTGAGGGTTTCCTTCTTTGAGGATGTCTGTCTGGTATGAGCGTTCTGTCGGAGCTGTACGACATTTCCCTTTTGTCTCGTTCATGAACTGGGAACTATGGACCTCCTAATAGACAAGCAGGAACTCATTAGAATTAAGTTATTGGAAGCAAGTGATTTAGGTAGCAGCGACACCGTGGACGTCAGTGTCAGGCGTCAGCTTGAAGGCAAAATCGTCGGATTGTGTAAGAAGAAGTCTGCACCGTCACAGCCTACGAGAACCTGTTTGCTCTTTCCGCTTACTCACATTACGCCCCGCATCCACAAACTCCACCAACATCAAATCTTTTTCCTTCGAACTCGCCTTCTTATCTCGTAAACAAGCTATCTTCTCTGCCAACTGCTTCAGCCCCCTTTCAAACCTTGTCGACAACTTCCACCCATACCGCCCACCATACCGGCTATTGAGACAGCTCACATGTTCTATCAGTCCCAACCTTGAAAGCTTCGCTCTGGTTCTTTGCAGTATCCGGCGCGAGATACCATGGCGTTTTTCCAAATAGGCCAGGTTAGGCACCATGCCATCGGCCCATTTCAACTCAAGAAATATGCACGCTGCAGCATGTTGTTGATTTCGATTGCCGGGAAAGAGCATCTCGATTAGCTCTGTGAAGTCTGATATCTGGCTAATTCGCCTATGATGGAAGTCGATTTTGGTTGGCTCTCTCACTTCACATTTCCACCCCGGCCTTTTCGTACAAAATACAGGCTTCGACGCGGGACCTCCCTGTCGAGGCCATGTTAAAAAAAGTGACCACCTATATATGCTTTTCGGTGCTGTACCGGATATCGGGCGATCATGCCCAGAATGCACACAACAAGGCAGATTGGTGGAGAAACCGGCCGCTCTGGATAGGTTCTCCTATATGGCCTGAGGAGGCAGATTCGGAGGGTAAATTTCTTTACATTCTTCCAATACGGGCGATACGGAGGCCCTATTAACGTTGTCGTCGAAAGGTTCGCCGCGATGTACGGTTACCAATATTCTTGCATCATGAGAAGCCCCCAGTATAGCGGGAACGAGCTCCCCAAATACTGGTCCAGTCTTGATGACAGGATAACCACCGATAGCAGCACATTTTTCAGGGGGCGCTCTTATGAAGAGGAAACACAGTCAACCACAAATCGTGGCACAATTGAGGCAGGCAGATGTGCTCTTAGGCCGAGGTAACAGTGTCGCTGAAGCCCGTAAAGAACTCGACATCAGTAAGCATTCGTACTATGGCTGATGGCCAAAATATGGCGGCATGAGCCCGGATATGATCAGACAATTCCGTACTCTGCAAAAGGAGAACGCCAAGCTAGGGAAGGTGGTTGCCGACCAGGCGCTGCATAATGCGATTCCCAAAGAGGCAGCCCGGGCAAACTTGTAAGCCCAACTTCTCGGCGTAGAATGGTCGAACGCATCTGCCGGAAGCTGGGAAATGTAAGCCAACGCAGGCTCTGTACGGTACTGGGTCAGCCACGAAGCACCCAACGCTACGAGCCTGAGCAGCCCGAAAAGGATCGGCTTGTGATTAATCATATCTGGAGCTATGATTTGCTTTCTTAGAGGCTGAAAAATGGCAGGCTTCTCAAGTTTCTGGTTCCATTGGATGAATTCACTCGTGAGTGTCTCGCCATCGATGTTGATAACGGCGTACGTACAGCGGTTCAACAGCCGAATGCGTGACGAGCTTCTTGATGGCGAATTGTTTCTACTTATGGGTCCGATGAAATACGTTGTAGAGCGGTGGCGGATGGATTATAATCACTACCGGCGCGGCAGCAGCCTCAGGCTATATGGCACGGGCACGCTTTGCTGGACTGTATCGCCAGGCCGGCTGCATCAGGCCACACATGCCAGTGCTCGATGGAGTACGGGACTGTGAGACCCTCTTGTGGGTACTTGACCTAAAAGATGGATCAGATCAGGCGCACTAAGGATTTGCGGCCTGTGTTTGAGTTCACATTCACTTTTTGATTCGATCAGGGGAAGAACATGCATAGTAGAACAGAACGTTTGATGCGTTTTCTATGTCACATCGTGCTTACTCTGGCTTTGATATGCTGGCTTCCAATGCCGGCGCAGGCGCTGACGTGGACCAAGCAGGCATCCAACACGACGAGCCAGCTTTACAGGGCCATCTGGAGTGGCACGCAGTTCGTTGCTGTGGGATGGGAGGGAACTATCGTCACAAGCCCTGATGGCGAGACATGGACGGTTCAGACATCCAATAGCGGGGCAACAACATCACTTAATGATGTTGTCTGGAGTGGCTCGCAATTCGTAGCGGTCGGTGGTCCGCAACTGAGTGACACCGGGGCTGGGGTCATTGTCACCAGTACCGATGGCGAGACGTGGACGCCTCGAACATCCAATGCAGCACATGCATTGATGAGTGTGATCTGGAGTGGCGCACAGTATGTCGCTGTGGGACAGAGCGGGACTATCGTCACAAGCCCTGATGGAATCACATGGACAGCCCGAACATACAACGTCGCAGGCACGACACATCTGAATGAGGTTATCTGGAGTGGGACGCAATTCGTCGCGGTCGGTCGTGCGGAGACGGGTACTGAGTGGGGTACTGAGATCATCGTAACGAGCCCAGACGGGATAACGTGGACGCCGCGAGCATACGACTCAATGCTCCCATTGACTAGTGTTGTATGGAGTGGCACACAATTCGTTGCAGGCGGTGGTACGCCGGGTACAAGTGGTTCCGTCATCGTCACCAGCCCGGATGGGATCACATGGACCAAACAAGCGGATGAGGCACTGGGCTGTCAAATTCTCAGTATCCTCTGGAATGGCTCCCTATTCGTTGCGGTGGGGTCACCAGAGATTATCGTCACAAGCCTAGATGGGGTAACATGGTCGAGACGGGCATATGATGCTGGAAGCGGTCTAAGCAGTGTCGCATGGAGTGGCACTGAATTCGCCGCCGTCGGCTATGGCCGGTGGGTTACTGGAGAACTCCTGCTCAGCAGCCCGGATGGGGTAACCTGGACCGAAGACGTATCCGATGCCGGAGAAACAATTGTCCTTAATAGCGTCATCTGGGGTGGCACACAGTTCATTGCGGTAGGAAACTCGGGGATAATCTTGAGTGGTGTCGGTGCTGAGAGTACTAGACCCATAGATGGCAGCACGGCAGGTTTTCTCTGTTCCTCCGACGATCTCGATCCTATCAACACCTTTACCGGCGAACTCTTCTGTCGGGAGTCTACTGACTTGGACCTAGGCGGCCCGATGCCACTCTACTTCCAGCGTTATTACGCCTCCTACCTCAGGCGTAGCTTTATCGTCGGTGACCTAGGCAGCAACTGGCGGCACAACTTCGACGCCCGGCTGAACTGGAGCAACAACACCATCACCTACATCACCCAAGATGGCAGAGTGACCGATTTCCTCCAGGACCTGGGAACCGGGGACTGGAACCAGCTCACCAACACCGACACGCCTTACCAGCTATCCGCGGAAGCGGGCCGGGATGCAACTCTGTACGACCCAGAAGATGACCGAATCTATACCTTCGACTACACCACCGGCGGTGTGATCCTCGGCAAGCTGGTCCGGATCGAGGATGGCCGCGGCAACGTCCACACCGTGACCTACGACCTCGCCACAGGGCAGGTCGAAACGGTCTCGGACGGCTTGGGCCGAACCCTGACCTTCACCTATAACGACGATGCTATTCCTAAGATATCTGCCGTCTCCGACGGCACGCGTTCGGTCTCTTTCCAGTACACCGACCCCATTGACACCGAGTACCTCACTCTCGTGACCGATGCGCTCTCTGGTGTTACTGAGTACAGCTATAAGGACACCAGCGCCGATGCCGACCACGCCCTGATGACCAGCACTACCCGTCCGCTCGGCAATGTGCCCTACTCCCAGACCTTTTTCGACACGAGCGCCGCAGCCAGCGGTCGGGTCGCCACCCAGACAGACGCCGATGGCAATACCTTCAGTTTCGATTACAGCGGCTTGGAGACTACCCTCACCGACCCGCTCGGTAACACCCGCGCCCACACCCACACGGCCACCGGTGAGTTCAGCAGCCGTCAGGATCAGGCAGGGCTAAGCTTCACCATGGGCTCAGACTCGACCGGTCGGCGCAACTCCCTAACAGACCGTCTGGGCCACACCACGACCATCGACCACAACATGCCCAGCGGCAATATATCTGCTGTGACTAACCCCGATGGTACTACCAGCACCTTTGGCTATACGGCGCGACTGGTCGGTGGCCTAACGCTCTACGACGTTACCAGCATTACCCATGCCGATGGGGCTACCGAGAGCCTGAGTTATGATGCCCTGGGCAATGCTACCAGCCACACCGATCAGATTGGCAACACCACCGCCGCCACCTACAACGCCAACGGCCAGCCCTTGACCACCACCAACGTGGCTGGCGCTACCACGACCAATACCTACAACGCCGATGGCACGCTGGCCACAACCACCGACCCTGCCGGCAATACTACCACCTTCGGCTACGACAGCCTGAAGCGCCTCAATCTCATCACCTTTGCCGATGGGACGACCCGGAGTTTCACTTACAACAACCACGATCAGCTTCTGACTAGGACCGACGGCAACGGTAATACTACCACGCTAACCTACAATGCCAACGGCAACCTGACCAGCACGACCGACCCTCTTGGCAACACAACTGCCTTTGAGTACGACGGCAACGACCGACTGCTCAGCGTCACTGATCCGCTCGGCAATACCGCCAGCATTACCTACAATCAACTTGGCAAGGTAAAGACGATCACGGACAAAAACGGCAATGTTACCACCATGGGATACAATACACTCGGTCGGTTGATTTCCATTACCGACCCTCTGGGTAACGTAGACACCATAACCTACGATGCCGAGTTCATCATCGCATCCAGTACAAATCCACTCGGCAACACCACTACTTTTACCTCGGATTCAATGGGGCGCATCACCAGTACGACCAGTCCTCTGGGCAACGTCTCCAATGTGACCTACGACGGTATGGGGCGGATTACCGCTGTTGAAAATGCCCGCGGCCAGACCACCACCCACAGTTACGATGCCCGCGGCCTGCTATCCAGCATTACCCTGCCGGGTAGCATAACCGCATCGTATACAAGGAATAATCTTGGGCTGATCATCGATATCTCCGACCCTACCGGCAACAACTGGCAGCGCGCTTATGATTCTCAGGGCAGGCTGACATCAACCACCGATCCTCTCGGAAATGTCATTTCCTATCAATATAACAACCGCAACCGCGTATCGAAGATTAGTCTCCCGACGGGTACTCTGGACTTCAGTTACGATGGCGTTGGTAATATCACCCGCAAGCTTTATTCCGACGCCACGGATCTGAATTATACCTACGATGTCATGAACCGCCTTATCGGGGCAGATGGCATTACCCTTGGCTATGACGCCAATGGAAGAATAACCAGCAGTAACGGATTGACCGTAACACGAGATGCCGGAGGACGGATTGCCGACATCACATTAGCTACAGGCAAGGTCATCACCTACACTTATGACGGCCGTGATCTTCTCACCCAGGTGGCGGACTGGCTGGGCGGCACCACAACCTTCACTTACGATGCAGCTGGTCGCCTGACGGGGATAGCGCGGCCTAACGGCGTTGTTACCCATTACAGCTACGATAGTGAGGATCGCCTTACCGGCATAACAGAAGGCAGCGTCTCCAACATCACCCTGACACTGGATGGTATAGGACAGATAACGGCCGCCACGCGAAATGTGCCGCTTGAGCCGAATTTTACGGACTCAACTAAAGACTTCAGCTATGATGCCGCTTCACAAATAAGTGCATACACGTACGATGGTATGGGGTGTCTTACGAACGATGGTACGCGCACATACACCTGGGACCTGGCATCGCGCATGACAGGCTATACTGAAGATGCCAACACTGTTACCTTCACCTACGATGCCCTGGGGCAGCGCCTCTCCCGCACAGAAGGTGGCACAACGCGCAGTTACGTGTGGAACTATGCCTTGGGTTTGCCATCGGTCTCAGTTGTCAGAGATGGGGGAGATGACCTGTGCTATTACGTGTATACCCCGGGAGGTCGCTTGCTCTACAGTATTAAGGCGGCAGACAACAACCGCTGTGACTATCACTTTGATGAGATGGGCAATACCCTCTTCCTGACCGATTCGGCTGGCGCAATTGCAGGTAGCTACGCCCACAGCCCCTACGGAGAAATCCTCTCATCTACCGGTGGCCTGGACAATCCCTTTACCTGGCAGGGTGAGTATGGCGTGATGGATGAGGGCAATGGCCTTTACTATGTGCGGACGCGTTATTATGATGCCAATACCAGCCGTTTTATCAGCCGTGACCTGAACGAGGCCATTGGGCCTAAAAACGTCAATCCCTACCAATACGCACTGGACAACCCGTTGAGGTTTGTGGATGTAACGGGGAAGGACAGTGTCGAAGACGCAGAGCTTAGGAACCTTAAAGCCGCATTTGACGTGGCCAAAGCTGACCTTAAAGCTGCTGACGCCGCACTGAATGCCGCTATCGCCAGATGGAAAGCCAGAGATAGGGGCTACAGAAGCCTCTGGACACCCTTCCGCACCCTACCCGCCCCGTATGCCGCCTTTTCACCATACGTCACCTCCATGGCCGCCCTTTGCCCCCCTGGAACCATCGTCCCTAGGATCCGCCTGTCCGTTGCCCGCAAGGCCTTAAGAGACGCCTTGGACGCCTGGCAGGCCGCCCTGGACGCCTACGAGAACGCGCACGAAGCATACCACCTGCATTTGCAGAGAATACTCGATAGAGCAAAAGAGAAAGTCAAAAAGGCCAAGAATGACCTCGACTTAAAAGTGGCCATCACCGAACTCAATCAGGCCGAGAAGAGATTGGAAGAGAAAAACGTCGAAGCTCACGAACTAAAGGGAATACAACACGGAGCAGAAGAGAAGTCATCCGAGGCTGCTACCTACGTTGGGCGGAAGTAGTCTTAGTCGAGCAGAACATGCCGCTCACCGAAGAAAATGGCTCGACGCCGATCGCGCAATCAGGCAAGCCGAAGAACTTTTCATACGTGCGGGAACAGTTTACTCCATCGCACGAGGATTTGCTCCGATTGTTGTGTTGAATTGAAATGAAAAGTAGAAGTAGTTGACGATAAAGATGGATAAGATGAAAAAGAACTTGTCGTTGTCCAAACGCGCTGTGCGGTTTGTCCCGTGCCTTGCAGTGTCTGTAATCAGCCAGGTTGAGACCTACACCTACGATACCGGCGGACATTTTGCCAGCGTTGCATACGACTCCGGAGAAGCTCAGCCCCAGCGTACCGCGATAGCTGAACAAGAATATACAGTGTTATATATGGACTCGGCATGTCAGAGTGAGATTGCCAAGTAGACCAGCGTTAACAGGAGAAGACTGAAAATGACGGTTTTGAAATCCAAAAAGGTAGTCTTATCAGCAGCGGTGGCGACTATAGCTGGATTTGTCGCCGCCACGTCGATAAATGCTGCTACAATTCAGTATGAATACGACTCCCTCAATAGGCTGATACGAGTGCTCTATGATGGGAAAGCAAGTATCGAATATGCCTACGATGCGGTCGGCAATCGCACACGGCGCGTTGTGACTACCGAACTTCCAACCACGCTAACGGGCGACTTCTGCGGAGCTAATTTCGGACCAACAGATGGATATGTTGATGTATGGGACCTGATGCAATTTGCGGATCACTGGCATGTCCGAACAGGTCAGGGCAATTGGGATGGAAAATTTGATCTGGCAGGACCTGATTTTGGCGACCCGGATGGTTACGTCGACGCTTGGGACCTGATGGTCTTTGCTGACCATTGGCGTGAAGGAGAAAAGCCGTAGTAGAGTACCCTTGAACAGCTTGTTCTTTAGCCTTTTGAAGTCGTTTGCTAATTCTGCTCAATAGTCGACACACCAACTACTTGAATCACTGCATCAAGCAGTTCCGGGTTCCGGACCCCGCGCTTTACGTCCAGAGAACTGACGCCTACCAGTAGCTCTGAAGACTCTATCTTTACCAAGAATTGGATTATTTCATTTAGAGTTACTGCTCCGAACTTGACCTCAACGTTCGTCTTTTCATACATATCACTAATGGCTGTTGTGGTTGGTGTCATGTAGATGACTTTTTGCATTAGCCCACAATCCTTCTGCACGCGCTCTATAAAAGACAGCATTTGTCTGTCCGTTTGCTGGTGCTCTATTGTCAGGCGTATTCGCTCCAATTGGCTCCGAAGAGCATCATACTCTTCGCTCTTGGCGTGCAACTCGTCAAGTGTTTCACGCTTCTCAGCCACAACACGTCTCAGTGTCCTGACTCGACCAACCGCAGGCCTTATGAGTGTCTGAAAAGCTATGATCACCCCGAGAAATGCGGCTCCACCGACGGCGAATTGCTTTTCTCTTTGCGTTAAATGCATACGCTCCCTATTCTAATTCTGCTCCATCTTTATCAACAAGCTAAACCGCACTGTGTTGTTTGTTGGGTCTATGTCTACGTTCCGCAATTCTACAGAATCAAATTCGGATATCTGGCGTAACGTCGCCACCACATTGTCCACAGATTCAAAAGAAGTAGCACTACCGCTCAGCCGAACCAATTTGCCGGTTATTGAGATACTGGAGACCCCCATGTGCTGATCTGGTGTTATCTTCTCACTGATATGCTGGAGAACTTTAAGTGCTGGTGCTTTATTACGTATTTCGGTTGCCAGAGTACTATACTCCGCCTCCAATGCCTCAAATCTTTCGGTCATTTGTGCAAGTTCATTCACAATTCTCTCTTCCGCCGGAAGGGTTCGCGTGAAGACTTCCCTAGTCTCTCGCTTGATGCTTAGGCGTTCATCTTCTAAGGCATTGAGCTGAGCAAAAAGATTGACTACCAGCAATGCCCCGATAGCCAGCAGAAGAACTCCAAATACGAGTAGGCTTCGTTTCGCCTTTGCTGTCCGGCCTGTCTCTACTGTATCTGCGGTCAGGAAATCAAGTACCTCATCGTTTTTACTGATACCCACCAGTGCCAACCCCAAGGCAATGACGGATTCGCTGCCCTCCTGCTGTTGTGACGAGTACCTTATCTGGTCGAAGGGATTCAACATCACAATCTCACCATTATCGTCCTTTCGAAGCTCCTCAGATAAGTCGTTAACGAGTGCATTAGTGCCGCTGAGCAGGATTGTTGGTGGGACAGCAACGTGGGTGTCGAATGCTGTTCGCAAGGTCAGTTCAATCTCACGTCTTAAGGCAGACACGATGATTTCTGTCGTATCACTATAGTTCAAATATCTGACACATACAAGCCTGTTACCCTCGGTCATTACCACAATCGTTCGGCAATCATCCGCATAGATCACCAGATAGGGAGTCTTGTCGATCAACTCGTGATTTAGTTTTGCAAGTGTATGAAGTGCGCAAGCATCTGCAGAAACTGCCGAGCACGTAATGCCGGCTTCACGCAGTGCTTTAACCCAGTCTCGAAGTTCCAAACGGCTCACAGCACCAACAAGAAATTCCCGATGATGTTCTTTTAATTCACGGTAACTGCAAATGCCAGCAACAAGGTCGTCAAAGAGAATCGGGAAATCGTCTTCGAGTTCAAACTTAAGGAGTCGTCGGGCATCCCTATTGCTTGAAATATCTGTTCTGAAGTTGTGAAAGAACACTCTGCCATAAGGCATAGCAACCACCACAGGCGCGCGAGTGTCAAGCTCTCCCTTCGTTATTGCGACTTCGAGCGCGGCCTGGAGCTTTGAAGCAGAGCTTTCTTCTGCCGAAGTACCGTTTCGTATCTGCTGGACGTGTATGCGCTCCAGAAGCAATTCGCCTCGGCTACGGCACAATTGGGCGACGCTTACTTTATTCTTGCTAATGTCGATCCCGATCGAGCGTTTCACCCTGAGCCACCTCACTAAGCCTCAGAGACACATCACTGGTTCATATATTGTTTAGAGCTCGCGGCGCAGAACTGCTGCCACTTGTGCTGTGTGCCCATCTCTTCTGAGCACAACCTGGACTTTTCGCACGAACTGGCCCACAACGCCAGTTACAGTGACCGTATAATAACGGCCCTGCGGTCTTACGGTTACCGATCCACGGAGGTCCCCATATATTTCGGATGTCATACCGGGGACTTCTTGCAGTTGCTTAATACTCTCATACCGGCTGAATCTTCGGTGTTCGACAATGTTCTGTGCCAAAGTGTAATCTATCCTATCAGAAAGACTTTGAATAACCGTTGTTGATGCCGCGTTAATATTAATCTTGCCATCGCCGTAGACAGTTAAAAACTGTTGAATTCCATTGGCAGGCTTTATACCTGTGCTTTCGTTGCCAGCTCGGCCCTGAAACATTTCCATCGTCATGCCTTTAACTAACAATAATTCACTCAAGACGTCAAATGGCGCATTCTTGCATGGGTAAGGGTCTTCAAGGTTCTGGTAATGATCATTTTCAGCACCCACATTCTCTCTCTTTACAAAGGATAGATATGTCACGTCATCGTCAGGATCGACCCAATCGATCATTGCCGGAATCAAGCTGTAGCTGAAAGGAGAGTCTTCTCCATATTGATAATTCAAAAGGTCAACCAGTCTCAACATTTGATCCACTCTGTGCCGTACAAGCTGGCCACCAGATGTTCTGAGAGCATTAATGTTAATCTTGCCACTTTCATCAACTATAGATATGATGCAATAGTCTTCTTCAATCGGAATTTGAAGCATCCCAGAAAAAAAGGGGCTGAGTTCTTCATCCGCAAGTATATCGCTGTTTTGCCTTAATGCCGCCATTGAAATAGCTATGCCCGCTTCGGCACAGTTCAAAGCTTGGGAAGCAAGGTGGAAATTGTCAGCAAGATGGAGCTTCATTCGTGACTCATAATTAAACTCCAGAATAATGACCGCAAGCACCGCTATAATCAACAGAACAGCGATGAAAGCAATGCCCGACTCGGAGTTTTTTGACGATTTTCGAATCACTGCGACTGCGACCGTTTCTTGCCATCCAACAAATCTTGTGGTGGCGTGGCAATGTTCTGAACTGCAACTGCAGGGGACGGATGTCCGCGGCATGTTACATGCGCAACGGATACGAATGAAAGGGGACCCGTATCCTCGGTTTCCAGGACAAGTGTAATCCTCACAGCCTGAGGCGGACCGCTCATGTCATGCCGATCCCATTCGTCTTGCCATTCGCTACCGTCGAAATACTCAAACGCGATAGTCTTCACATTCGCAAGAACGGGAAGCCAAGTGCAATCCTCATCATCGTTATCAAGCCTATCTACGTACCGGCGTTCACTGCGCAACAACGCCGTTTTAGACTCATCTAACCTGTAGCTGACTATGACAAGCCCACCGACATTGTGATTCTGCCTCGAGGCCACAGCCGGGGTAATCAACTGTAAGAGAGTCTGACGTGATGAGACGTCCTTATTCACGAATAACGGTGCCTCGTCTTGCTGGACGGTCTCTCTTGCAGGAGCACGCTGGAATGAGCTCTCAATAGATCCGCTTGGCCTGCCTGCATAGTAACAGCGCAATTCAGATGTAATTCTTTGCAGAAAGAGTCGGGCTTGCTGCTCTAAAATACTCTTCGGCTTACAGCGCGCCACTGATGTTGTCGCCGCCGTATAACTGCCGTAGACGGCGGCCAAAATAAGTATAAGCATGCTCAGAGCTACGAGAATCTCCAATATAGTAAAGGCCGTCCTTTTTTGTCTGCATATCACTTTATTTTCCAGTAGTTTAGCCATTTTCTACATCACATTTCCCACTGGCACGACCGAACATAAAAGCACCGGTTCGATTATATTCCACTTACGGTTTCTCGCCTTCATGCCAGTGATCTGCAAAGACCATTAGGTCCCAAACATCCACATAACCATCCGGGTCGCCGAAGTCGGGTCCTACCAAGTCAAATTCTCCATCCCAATTGCCCTGACCCGTCCGGGTATGCCAGTGATCTGCGAATTGCATCAGGTCCCACACATCTACGTATCTATCTGGTCGACCAAAATCAGGCCCACAGAAATCGCCGGTGATCGGGTTAGGAGTTGTTCCCTGGAATTCATAAGCGCCCATGTCGACATAATCTGGACTGCCAGCACCTGTGTTATGAGTACCCGGGTCATCGTGACGGGTGTTACCAAGAATGTCAGTAACCGGTGCAACATTTCCGTCAGCAGCATCGATACAAGGTGAGCCAGGCCGCAAGCGGTAATCTCCATCAATCCAGAAATCATGATTGGCGCCAGTTGGGGTACCGTTAGGGTCCCAACAGCCCAGATTCACAAAAAGCGGATCAGCTGACATACACCCATTTTCTCCGGTGGGATCTTGTAGTCCGGAGTAGTTCCCAGCCGGATTTCCAAACACATTTGAGTACATGACAGATATTTCTGAATCATTTTCTCCATATACGCCGTAACCGCGGGTAGAGTGCGCAATGACCGTATTGACTATGGACACGCTTGAACCTGCCCAAGCATCAACAGCCGCGCCAAAGAAATCGTTGGTTCTGTTAGCACAGAATGTGCACGAGACAACGTCGGCGGTAGATCCATCGACATGTATGCCACCACCACCGCCAAAGGCGGAAGCTTCGTTGCAGGCAAAGACACAACTGCTGAGCAGAACTGAAGCTCCATCCCAAGCTGCCACTCCACCTCCGTAGGCCTCCGCGTAATTGTTCACGAACAGAGAGTTGGTCAAGCTTGCTGAAGCTCCAACTGATTCATTATCTGGATAGACAAGTACAAGATATACACCACCTCCACTGTGAGCGTAGTTGTGTACAAATACGTCCCCACTGCTTGTTAGTTCCGACTGTCTGAGGTATATGGCTCCACCCCAATGCTCTGCGCTATTATTCGAGAACACGTTATCGCGCAGTACGGGTTTGGCCAGGAAGGCATACATGCCACCTCCGGACCAACCTGCTGCATTGTTGACCACGACATTCTTTCTAATCACTGGTGATGCCAGAAAGCCCAGGACTTCGATACCGCCACCATATTCGGTAGCTTGGCCGTTCCGGATAGTAAAACCAGAAAGAACGCTCAGTTCATTCTCACCCGATATAAACGAAATGACGGTTCCCATATTGTTTCCATCAATTATAGTATTTGCCACCACATTTGGATCATTGGGATCGGTGCTGCGAAGCTTCACTTGCTTACCTTTGAAGTCTATGTTTTCATAGTAGGTCCCAGGATAAACAGTGATTTCTTCAGTGACACCGTTGGAAGCTATATCTAATGCATCCTGGATCTTAGCAAAGTGGTCATGTCCCCACCCCTCGGTGGTCGTGTCATAGTCATCGTCGACCCAGATCTCAACAGGTGTGGCAGCTACCGTGATGTTCACTGTCGCTGAATCCGTACCACAGCGGATGTCATCAACCATATATGTGAAGCTATCCGAGCCAAGGTAATCGGCCTCGGGGGTGTAGAATACCTGTCCTTCGATTAGCTCGACGGTGCCATGTGCTACCGGAGTGATTTCTGTTACCGTCAGTGGTAAACCATGTGGTTCAGAATCGTTCGCAAGAACATCTATGAGATTGCCAGTGCTGTTTTCATTCACCGTTACCGAGTCATCGTTCGCAACGGGATAGCCAACGCGGTAAACCAAAATCCTTAGTTGGACATACTGAGGAGAATTGCTGGCCTCCGGAACGTCGATTCGAATCCAATTGTTATTTGTTCCTTGGCAAAGTAGAGTAGCATCATAGGTGAAAGTTATAGTCTGTCGATCACTATAAAGTGTCCCATGGGTAATGTCGCAGCTGACAAAGAGCGGAGCATTTAAAGTCTCGACACCGATTGTAAACTCTGGTGTCCCACCTCCTGAATTCCAAAGTTCAAAAGTATCTTCACCAACACCTCCGGGGAACACACTATTGTATTCAAAAGATACAGGATCAATAGTGATCTCAGCCTGAGTGCCTGTGTAGTTCTCATTCGATTTGTCGGATGTAACATTGCTATATGGCGTGAATGGGGGATTAAAGCTATAACCACTTTTGCTCGGCGTTACCCTCCCTGACCAGCCATAGTAGACTGTTCCACTGTAATAGCCGCTGCTGCTCGTCACCGGGTCAGTCCCTGGCCAGCCGGTCATGGTCACGCCACTGATACCCGCCCCACCAGAGGTTGTCACATAACCGGAGATAGTGGGAGTGATCAGAGTGCCCGTGTAATTCTCATTGGATTTGTCAGACCTAACATTGCTATATGACTTGGATGTGGGGCTGAACGTGTAACCGCTCTTGCTCGGTGTTATCGTACCAGACCAGCCGTAGGAGACGATGCCGCTGTAGTAGCCACTGCTGGTCGTTACTGGGTCAGTCCCTGGCCAATCGGTCATGGCCACACCACTGATACCTGAACCACCCGAAGTCCGTACATAACCTAAAATAGTAGGTGGTGTTGGCGGAGTGTAATTGACTATTAGTCTTGGTCTTTCATTACTATTCGGGCTTTCTTTTGAGTTAAATCTAATACTGCTAATACTATCTAATGGAGTTAGGAGTGCCAGACCATAATTCCCCTCCGGATCATCAACCCATTCCTGGACTTTACTCTTTAAAATTGGAAAAGTTGCAGAATTCCATGTCCACCATCCAATTGAACCCAAATCCTCGTCATCGATAATCGTCCGGGTAGGTGGATGGTTATTCCAAGTGATAGTATCTTCTGACCAATCCCCATTGTAGAATTCTGCGATTTCAACGGTTCCGCCATCATCTCTGTCACAATATAGTCTAAGTTCTGCAGAATCAACAACACTACCTATAGGAATACTGCTTAGACCAAATTTTATAGCGCCAACACTTCTATCTTCACCAATCCAGATCCATATGCTTGTAAGGTTTCCACCCGTAGCATCAGGTGAACCGCTCAGAAGCATAGCATCATCGGAGGGTGTTAGTGCAATGTCACCCGGGACCCAACCACAGTCCGAAGCACTAAACTCGCTTACAAGATTCTCAATGCCGCCGACATCTTTGCTTGCTCTTATCCAATAGTAATAAACTCGCCCACCAACTGTATCGTAATCGTCAAAAACATTGTTCATACCACCATCATTGCTACCTATATTTGTAGCTGTAGTGGGATTATTGCTGGTATTCCGATAGATACCGTAAGCGTCAGCATCAGAAACGGTATTCCAAATCGCACGAACTTTATCTGTATATGTCCCTTTTGAAGCTGAAACACCTGTGGGCGCTTCAGGCAAAGGATTTTCGAGTTGGAGCACATACTCATTCTGCGCTACCCACAATTCATCGCCATTGAAAGTGATTCCTTCTGCATGCCAAGCTTTGGTTGCATATTGATAAGTCTTTACCGGCGTTGCGAAATCTGTGAGCGGGAGTCTGTATATATTAATGTAAGCTATCGTATCGTTACCAGTTTCCCCCCACGAAATAAACATATAATCACTTTTGAATGCTAGGCCATTTGCATGAAGGAAGCCCATGGGATAAGTCTGTACGAAATCGCCCGGCACATTTCCATTCATCTCTCTTACAAATATAGGTGAGTAAGAAGCCTCAGAAATCTCATCATCTTCATACCCGAGAATGTAGATCTGGTCATCCTTAAAGGCCAGACCAGATATGTCATCCAAATCCTCATACCCTGGAATAATCCATGACATATCAATGTGATCCTCATACTCAAGAGATTCTGCGTCAAACCACGCGATGTCAATACGCTGAAGATCGCCTACACCACCTATCAGCGAATCTGTCAAGGGACCATATACGTAGCCGTTATAGACATCTATATCACCCAAGTGTGTAAGAGGAGGCCAATCAGTATCATAATCAACTTCACGTGCTTCAATGCGAGCTTCTACCCATGTCGGATCATGCTTAAAAAGCATTTCATCGACGCCACTGGCCCCGGCTGACGTATAGAATTTGCCTTCGTACGCAGCAATTCCTTGTTGTGCCCGACCTGTCCATTCATTCGGGCCAACAGACCAGTATGAGCCAACTTCGATATCCTGCAACACCGTAAGGGTGTCATAAGCACAGGCCACAGTTGGCATCGACATGACAGCCAAAGTCATGAACTGCAGCCATTTGGCTTTGGGCATCCACATGCTCACTTCCTTCTTACGTGTTCAAGAAATTGTCATTGTTTTGCGATTCAAAGAAATGGCCCCGTCTACTTAGCTGAGCTACGCCCAAATCAGCAAGATTCGTCTGCATAGTCGCCGAGCTATTGTCAAGCGTTTCGTTACTGCTGGAAAATACGATTTCATAGAGCAAAAGTCTTATTTCGTACTCCGGTTTTCAAAAAAAGCATTCCATCCGGTCCTATTGTCGCTGCGGACTGCCTTTGTCTTCTAAAGTGGTTCGCGTTACAATCTGGTCGATGGAAACATACGTTGACAGGGAAACTTGTTTCCGTCCTTGACCGTCGTTCCATGTGACAACGACATTTACTCTACGTAGCCCGCTCAAACCCATGTCTTCAAGCTCCTTGGCCCGCGCATCATCTACGCTCACCTGCCAATCGAAGACAACATCACTACCCTCATTTGCAATACTGCCGCTGTCAGTACCGATTTCAGGATAGCCTTCGCCAATTACTTCAGCCAGTTTAGAACTTGCGATAAGCGTCGCCTGGGACAAACAGCCGGCTGAATCTACCATGAGAATACTTACAACCAGTAAATGCAAAAGGGGCACCAAGCTGATGACTGTGATGGATAACGCAATAAGCATCTCCACCAAAGTAAATGCCCTCATTTTATGCAAACGCAACCATTTGGGTTTTCTATGATACCGCACGTTCAATTCATTTCCTTCGACTCATACGTTTCCACTTGGCTTGACAACTCGTCAATCATAACACTCATGGTCTCCCCGGTGGATGACACCAAGTGTATTACTGCCGGGTCGGCCCAACCCTGGGGGCTAAACCTTATTGCCACAACATCCTGTGAACATGTATCTAAGCCCCGAAGCTCTACACCGACGAAATGCACACCTTCAGGAAGTCGGCCTCTCAAGCTAAGAGTATTAGATACTTGCGAGGCCTGGCCATCGGATGTCTGGCCTGTAACCCAGTATATTCCGTTTTCAACGTCAAGCTGGAGCAAATGTGTCAACCGTGCACAGGCCGCGCGCTGATGGGCGTATTCAGCAAAACTCGCAATCCTGTTGACACTACTCTGAAGCCGCGTGCGCTGAACTAGCCCTGCACCGGACCTTGGAAATACAATCGTTACGGAAATGGCAATAATCAGCAACACTATAGCCAGTTCGATTAACGTGAAACCGTCTCGGTGCCGTCGCATAGACAATCACTCCTGGTCAAGGCTCCAGCTTTCAATATCAGCATCATCCCCGGCTCCACCATCTTCTCCATCCTGGCCGTACGATTCCAGATCATAGACATCGCCATGCATGCCGGGGCAGATATAGATGTATGGACCGCCCCAGGGATCTAACGGAACTTTCCCTCCTTCTATGTAGCCACCTCGTTTCCAGCCCCGCAAGCCAGGGTCGCCCACAAGGGCCTCCAATCCTTCAGATGTCGTTGGGAAACGGCCTGTATCAGTCTTAAAAAGTGCCAGGGCGGACTGAAAATTTCTTATCTGGACTTTTGCTTTCATCCGCCTGGCTTGTTCCGGTCTGTCCAGAATCTTGGGCATCATTATTGTTGCGAGAATTCCAAGGATGACGATTACGACCATCAACTCTATTAGAGTAAAGCCGGAGGGCCAATTGCAGCGCTTTGAATATCTCGATGCTCCCATAACTCTGTCCTTCTAAACAATTGCCTGATTGATATCGAAGATCGGCAGGAGAATTGCAAGCACAATGAATCCTACAATAGCTCCCAGCAAGATGATCATTACTGGCTCAAGTAGTGAAGTCAGCGCCTTTACTGTTGCCTCAACGTCACTGTCAAATGCATCTGCAACACTGGCAAGTCCTTCTTCAATACTGCCACTTTTTTCACCAGCGGCAATCATGTGAATTACAATAGGTGGGAAAATACCACCTTTTCGAAATGAATTAGCGATCCTTCCGCCACGGCTGATGGCATCCTTTGCCTCATCTACCGCAGCCGAAATCACAGTATTGCCAATTACCTGCCTGGCAAGATCGAGTGCTTCCACTATCGCAAGCCCGCTAGCTAGAAGCACAGCCAGCGTCCGTGAAAAGCGTGATACGGCTATCTTAAGCGTCAGGTTGCCAAACAGGGGGCATTGGAGCTTCAACCGATCCCAGGCCCTTCGGCCCGGGGCCGTTTTCAACCAGAATACCAAAGCAGCCAAGCACCCACCTAATACAGCAGCTAACACCCAGAAATAGTCTTGCATAAAATCACTTATCTTGATCAGCATGATAGTAGGCCAGGGAAGCTGGCGATTCATTTCGAGAAACAGCTTTGTAATACTGGGAATGACAAACGCGAATATGAATACAACGACGGCTACCCCTGCCATCGCCATGAACAAAGGATAGGCCATGGCAGCCCTTACCTGATTAATGAGGTTGTTACGTTTCTCAGACATCTCAGCCAACCGCGATAGGACGGTTTCCAACGTACCTGTAGCTTCTCCTGCCCTGACCATACTGACGAAAATCTCTGAAAACACCGCAGGATACTCCTCCATGACTTTTGCCAATGACGTACCCTCATTGACCCTGTCGCGTATGTGTGCAAACACTTTCGCTAACGGCTGATTCGACAACTGTTCAACCAGAGCTGATAGAGCAGGTACCAGCGGAATCCCTGCATGCAGAAGAGTCGCCAGTTGCCACGTAGCAACTGACAAGTCGCGCTGTCTTATCCTGTTAAAGCCGACTGCTCGCGATGTCTGCGCGACCCGCTGCTGAACATCCGGTTGGCAACCAGTGATTTCTAAGACGTGGACGCTGGCCGCGCGGAGTTTCCTTCTCGCATCCACAAGCGAGGCTGCCTCGACTGTGCCTCGCTCCTTGTGGCCCGTACCACTTAACTCTGTGTATCCGAAAATAGGCATGCGTAAATATCATTCCTCGTCATACTGAGCTGCATCATACTGCGTCACACGAAGAACTTCCTCAGCAGTAGTGTCTCCGGCAAAGGCCTTCCTCATGCCATCTTCACACAACGTACGCATATCCTTGTTCACCGCCGCCTGTTTTATCAAATTCGACCTGGCGTTGGCCATGACCAATTCCCTTAGCTCATCATCGACAATCATCAATTCAAAAATACCCGTTCTTCCTCTGTATCCCGTATTCACGCAATATGGGCACCCCAACCCTCTGTATAGGGTATTTCCTTCACGCTTTAATTGGCTTTGACGAAAAACAAGAGACTCTTCCTCACTGGGCATATATTGTGTCTTGCATTTCGGGCAGATTACTCTCACAAGCCTTTGTGCCATTATCGCGACTATGGAGGAGCAGACCAGATAAGGCTCTACCCCCATGTCAATTAGACGAGCTATAGCACTGGCAGAATCGTTTGTGTGTAAGGTGCTCAAGACCAAATGCCCTGTCAATGCCGACTGGATTGCGATTCTGGCTGTTTCAAGGTCTCGAATTTCTCCGACCATGATGATGTCCGGGTCTTGTCTAAGGATGTGGCGCAGGCAATTTGCAAAAGTCAGGCCTATCTTTGGCTGTATTTGCATCTGCCCAACTCCAGGGAGTTGGTATTCGATAGGGTCCTCCACTGTCATGATGTTCCTGGCTTCTGTGTTTAGTTCACTGATAGCTCCGTACAGGGTTGTGGTCTTGCCGCTTCCAGTGGGACCTGTTAAGAGAATTATTCCGTAGGGCAAGTGAATAAGCCTCCGGAACTCCTCCTGAGCTTCCGGGGCGAACCCAAGTTGGTCAAGACCGAAACGTGCACTGGTCTTGTCCAGAAGGCGGAGGACGACACGTTCGCCACCAGAGGTGGGAACTGTTGACACCCTGATGTCAATCTCCTTTTCACCGATTTTGATCCTGCTTCGCCCGTCCTGCGGAAGCCTGCGCTCAGCAATGTTCAGGTCTGCCATGACCTTCAAACGCGAAACCAACGCGGCAACGTATTGCTTCGATAGGGTAAACCTAGTGTGCAAAACGCCGTCGACCCGGAAACGCACTTTCACCACTTGTTCATATGGTTCAATATGTATGTCGCTGGCGCGGCTATCCACAGCTTGGAAAAAGAATGTATTGACCAACTTTACAACCGGCGCCCTGTTCGCCAGATCCAAAAGGTCTTCCGTCTCGGACCCCAAGGTCAAGCCGGCAAATTCCTCGTCGTCGAAGCTACTCAGTGTTTCTGAGGCAGAACCCTCATTTTCATAATAGTAGTGGCTAAGCCCGTCTTCAATCATGGAAGAAGCACAGATAGCCCTCTTGCATGGCTGGCCAAGAATATTTACAGCCGCGTCAAAAGCCATTACATCAAGTGGATCAGCCACGGCAATGGTCACAGCACCGTCTCCATCACCACAGGGCAGCATTTTATGTTTCCTGAGGAATTCAATCGGCAGGCTTGTAATCAATTCTCTATCGAGTTTTTCTTGTGGTATTTTATCCAGATAGGAAATACCCCACTGTCGAGATAGTGCCTCTAAGACTTCGCCTTCAGTAACATAGCCTGACCTGACCAAAATCTGGCCAATTCGTTGACGCACCGTGTCCCTGGTCTGCAAAGAGAGGGCTTCAGATAGCTGCTGCTCTGTAAGCGAGGTTTGCTGCTGTAATATCTGTCCAATCAATTCTGTTTTCATTGCCCCATTTCTCTTCTTGGCATCCCGGATTTATGAAATTCTGTCTTGACTGTAACCATCTTTCTCTGCTGTATGTTAGTCCTGCATTTGCCGTTGCTTCAATCTCGTTATTTCAACAAGGTCTTCCTTATCCGTCAGCACGTGGGGGGTTATGAAAAGAAGAAGATTCGTTTTTTGCGTGCGGTCCCTATCGACTCTGAACAGGCCCCCAATTAGAGGGATGTCACCTAACAACGGTATCTTCCTCTCAACATTTTCCTTATCATCCCGCATCAATCCGCCTATGACAACAGTTGTGCCGCTCATAATAGAAATGACAGTAGTAGCCTTGCGTTGCGCTGTTGTCGGCGTCTCACTGCTTAACCCAGTAGCCCCTTCGATCAGTTTGGTGAAACTGGCATCAATCTCAAGTCGGACAAAACCGCCCTGACTGACGTGGGGCTTAACTGTCAGCTCAATTCCAACGTCCTTAAAGTCATAAGTCCTTATTGCCGTTGGTGTGGCTGGATCATATTCGGTAACCCGCGACTGTTTTACATAGGGAACATTGTCAGCAACAACGATAGTGGCCTCTTGGTGGTTGGATGTAAGTACGTGAGGTGTAGAAAGAACGTTAACTCCTGAATGTTTCTCCAGCATTTTCAGAATAGCCGCTATCTCCGTTTCATCCCCCACTTTCTTGAACACCCCAACTCCCAAACCCTCAAGGTTACCTGAAGCAGCCTCAATCCGAGGACCAAGATTTGTGAACCCGAAGCCCCGAACACTGTCAGCAACAGCCTCATCAAGTGTTGCCCAATCCACTCCAATTTCTCGTAGAACATCATCACTTGCTTCAATTATCTGGAACTCAACCAGTACTTGCTCTCGAACTATGTCTAGTTTATTAATCATATCTTCAATAATCTTGTAATCCTGAGGCGATGCTACAACGATTAGGGAGTTTGTGCTTTCATCTGCAGTTATCTGCAATGGCTCACTAGATGCACCCGTTATTCGTGTTGATAGTTTGCCCAACACTGTCGAAAGCGATTTCTCAACGTCCTTTGCTTCTGCATGTTTAAGGTAGATCACATGCACGTTACTTGCTTCGAGAGGGCGTTCGACATCCAATTTTGTGACAAGGATCTCGATAGTCTCTATGTCCTTGGGGTTTGCAACTACAATCAAAGAATTGGTCCGATCGTCAGGCAGAATCTTCATCAGAGCATCGGTTTGTGAGGGCGCGGTTCTTGCACCCCGTGAACCAGGGCTGATCCTGCTTCGTTGCATAATTTGCGTGATCTGGTCACCAATGGTCCGCGCAGAGCCATATTTAAGGCGAATTACACTGATATTCTCTTGGGCTCCCTCAATATCAAACTCCTGAACGACCTTCGCTATACGATGGATATTGGACGAAGTGTCGGTCAAAATAATTGTGTTTGCTTTTGGGTACGTTGCTATATTACCCCCTTGTGACGAGACCAAGGGGGAAAGCACGCTACTGATCTCGGTCGCATCAGCAAAACGCAGCGGTATGATTTGTGTTGCAAGGCTATCATCCGTAGGAATTGATTCAGGATTGTTCCCGACACGGATCAACAGATTGCTTCTTGCAGCATCAGCGCGAGGAATGATCTTGACTATCTTTCCGGCAGGCACGGCGGCATAGCCCTTGACCTGTAGCACGGACTCAAGCACCTTATAAACTTCTCCAACCGGTATTCTTGTCGGGGAGATCAGCGTGACAGTCCCGCGAACATTGTCATCGATCAGAAAGTTTATCCCCGTAAGATGGCCAATCGTCTTGACAAATATCCGGATATCTGCTTGGTCAAAGTCCAATGAGACTAGATTGTCTGCAGCACCGGGCTCCGAGAGTAGTGGCATGTGCACCAACGACTCGCTTGTGCCCGCAGAATTGCTGGACAAATGGCTATCTAGGCGCGGGCCTGCAATGCACTTTGAGGGCTGCAATCCCATTACAAGCGTACAACTACACACCAAGATGTGCAAGATCCGTGCGTCCATCCACAGGGTTCGCATAGGCCTCTTACGGAATAGTGGTCTCATCGCTTATTCGACTCCTTACTTATTTGAAAGCAAAAATATGCAATTCTATTGTATTCACCTATTCTATTCTGAATGAAAGTGCCATCTCTTCTTTGCCCCTCAAAAGCTGGATATCTGATGAGGATAGCAATCTCGCTTTCCGCAGAACTTGAAATGCCTTTCGCTTGTTGGTAACACTCTGCCCATTGATAGTCTGAATGACATCACCGTTCTCAAGCCCGACATACCTGGCCATACTCAGACCTTCTAAACCTGTGATTCGCAGACCTTTCGCCTCCCCATTTACAACGTAGGGAGATACCTTAACTGTCTTTAGAACAGCTTCCATGCCTCCAATCTTTGCAAGAAAAGCCCGCTTGTCTATTTCTCGTTCGGTGGGCGAGGTAATCTTTACGGCCTCGGCAGCACTTGGTTTCTCTGACACTTCGTCTCTAACAGTCCGTTCAACAGGGGCCGAACCTCCGTTAGCCACACTCAAGTCTAACACCTCGTGTGTACCTTCATTGAGAAGAATTACCCTATTTCGCTCGATCTTCTCAATACGCGCTCCCTGAATGACATCGCCGGTCTCATAGAGATCCTGTACCTTCGTTCTGATATCTTCAAGTACAGCACACGCAACTTCTTTGTTTCCTGCGACTGTACCGAGTAACCTGAGACCGAGTTGTTGGCTGACAACAGGCTTCGGCGATAGGACCGCTGCCTTGTCCTTCTCTAGCTGTTTTGCGACTGCATCAACACCCGCTGAGCCGAAGATATTTCGCTCAAGAATTACTCTATGGTTCACAGCAGGCGACGGATTCTTAGCGAGCTGAATCTCTGCTTCTGTGGCTTTGGATTTCGAATTGATAGTATATTCTCGTCTACTGTCCTTTCCAAAGGTGAGAGTTGCTACCATGTACCCAAGGATAGCGAGCAGAACTACGTTTGCAACCCATATGATCCTGCGAAGTTCAGGAATGCCTCTCATATCTCACTTACCCTAAATTTCTTAGTCTCTTCTCGCAACAGTCTACCGAAATCAATGATTTGTTTTCGCAGACGACGGACAAAACGAAAGAGCGATTGCTACCTCCTTGGGGCGTCGTCCCAACAAGCAACCTCACCTGACGGCTCAGTCACACATCATATCAACTTAATCTCTATCTCTCAAGCCAAAAACGCCGCAATAAATCCATAACCAGCATTGGCCAAACCGTGGAACAAGATTGGCGCCAGCAGCGATTTAGTCTTGACATATAGCCAGCCAAAGAGTAAACTGGGAAAGAAGGTAATAAGTGCTTCTATTTGGCCCAAGAGCACACTGTGCGATACGGCAAAAATAGCTGCCGCCGGTATTATACTCAGTAATTCTAACGAGGCAGGATTTCTTGACACTGTCATGGTCAGTAACCGCAGTATGTTAGTCTGTAGATAACCTCTGAAGAAGATCTCTTCCGGCACGGCCACTATCAAAAATTGATGAGTTAGCCAAGAAAACCACTCTCCTTTCGGCACCATCGGACACAAAGGCAACCCCACCTGGCAGTACCTCAGCAACACAATGGCACAAACAAGAATCGGCAACACCACTAAACAGGTCGCGCAAAGCACCGGCAGAATCAGTCCCAAGCGCCCTAACCGCAAGCCAACCCCGGCCAACCCCCTCTTTCTCAGAAGTGCTGGGACTATCGCTGCTGTCATCAACAAGAACGGCGTCAAGAACCAGGCCAGTGGTCGGTCCGATCCGTTTCTCAGAAGCCTGAGTAGCAGGACCGTGGCAACCGTGACACCGCCCACCTCTGCCGCAAGCGACGCGCTCGCAAGCATTGCGATGTGTCTTTCCTTTCGCAACTACCTACCACTTCCCAAAAAGTATCTCGCAATCAGGACTACCAGCACTTACATTCTTACTCCGTTTGCTGGCGATTGCACCTTGCTTTTCGCCTCCGTGCATCCACGAGACTAACAGCAAGTAGAACGATGAAAAAGCCAATGTATGGCAACAGGAACTCAGTTACTCTACCTTGGCCATAAGGAGACATAGCGCATCCCCCATCGCCCCCGCCCCCACTGGGCCAATCGGGCTGGTCACGAAGACGCCCATCGCCATCGGGCTCACTGGCTCCAACACCAAACGGAGTAAAGTGTGTGGTCTTAAATCGAACGATGTGGACACCAAAGGGCAAACTAGGATCGTGCGAGTCGGTTAGATGCTCGATATCACTTATGCCTTCCTGGCTCCATGTGCCTGTCTGGTGATTGTACCAATATACCTTATAGATTGGCAACCCAGGACAATCACTTGCATTGTGCGGAATAGTTATAGTCACGGGCACATTAAATTGCAGCCCACTTGGCCCGAAATCGTAATACGCCCCAAAACCACCAGGTGGGGGCTCAGGCGGATTGAGCAATTCAGCAATCGTGATCGTGATGTCAGCAACAAGTGCCCCGGCGGGAATCTCAACTATCACGTCATTTACGTCGTCAACACCATCGGATGTCTCATTAATCTGCACTAACTGCGTATTCGGATCGGAGGCCGTTACCATTGTTGCCTGTAGAGGCTCCCCTACGAAGGTTGCGCCCGCATAGTAAATATCGTTGTTATCATTTCTATCATCGACCCAGACTGCGTATGGGCTGCCGTTTCTGTCTGTGCCGATTGCGGGGTCAGTTTGGGTGTTTATCCCCACATCATCGTTAACAAGCACACTAGTTCTATTTACGAAGCTGGAGCCGCTCTCAGTAAAGTAGATATCTCCTATGTCACCTGATGTACGATCATCTCTCCAACACGCGAAAATCTTAGGCGAAGCACCTGTGCTTCGTACTGCGATGGCTGGCTCCACTTGGTTAGCATCAATTGAATCGTTTACATCCATAATGTTGCTGCCTATCAGCGGAAGGCCACTTGCATCATTCCCATAGAATACATCATAGGCACCGCTAGCATCGTCGACCCACAACAGATGGATAAGGCCACCGGACAGCGCACATACAGGACTCGACTGGTTGCTGGCAGTATTGACTAACGCCAAATTTTTCCATGGCCCATCATCTGAGGTTGCGCCGTAGATGTCCGTGCCCGTAGTTGCAAGGTTCCTGGCATCGGTCCAGGCTATACAGGCCGTGTTATCTGGATCTATTGCGACGGACGGCTCAGTTTGTTCATTCGTATCTGTCGTTATCTGCGTCTCTGCCCATGTGCTCCCGTCAGTAGAAGTGGCAATCCAAATATCGTTGTTATCCGCTCTATTGTCCTGATAAGCCACACAAATAAGGCGTGGCATATCTATTCCTATTGATGGTCTTGTCTGATCGCTGGTGTTGTTCGGATCCCCGACGTTCACTACAACAGGTACTGACCAGTCATAACCGTCAGATGACGTGGAAACGAACACATCCCAATTGCCATTAGGATCATCGCCTTGCCAAGCAACACAAATATTATCGCTGTCATCAATCGCGATGTCAGGATTGCTCTGGTCGTTTGCATCATTGGTAATCCGAACGCTCGCACCGAACGCGTCACCACCTGCTTCGAGCTTGCCAATACAGATGTCGGTATCACCATCAGCAGTCCTCTGACCCCATACCGCCCAGGTATTTCCTACAGAATCTCTAGCCGTGGCTGGACGACTTTGAACAGGGAAACCGGTGTCTGAGTTCACCTTGATATTCCTGCCGAACGATCGCATTACGGTATAGAAATGGTAGGCTTCTTCCGGCATGACGTTACCACCTTCATCCGCTGCATTAACCGTGACGTCTACCTTCTGCTCGTAGCCAAATCTCAATGGAGTTTTAAGCGCGTAAGTGAAGGTATAATCAGCTGGCGCACCTGTTCGTGTGCAAATGCCCATGTCAGAGCTATAGGTGCCGTTAGGCTCGGCGGCAGCGCCATCATAGACAACCTCGCCTTCGACTCGAATCTGGACGGTGTTAGCATCAACGCCACTTGTACTGGCAATCATCATATCTCTAACGTGTATTTGGATGATCGTATCCATCGGCACCTGAATCGAATTCGGTTCGGGTATATGTCCGTACGTATTCGGGTCGGTCTCGTCGTCATCATTCAGTATCGTATAAGTATGCGTCGCGTTAGTCCCTATAGTTGCATCGACAGAAGGATTACTTAGTATGACAACAATGGTCTCATCCGGTTCCTGAACCGAATCATCAACAATTGGTATCGGAATGTTGGCGTCGGTCTGATTCGCCTGGAAGGTCAAAGTCCCATCGGCAAGCGTATAGTCCGCGCCCCCTCCCGTAGCTGAGCTTTCGGGGCTTACGGAATAATCTACCGTTACAGTCTTATCAATAGCTGGCAAAAGCTGAACATCCAAAATTGCCGGGCTATCAGTCTCCGGACCACTGGAACTAATGGCGGCAAACTGAACGCTCGAGGGGTCATCATTAATTATTGTGTGAGTGTAAGTCCCAATTGCCCCAATTGTCGCATTTGTAGCACCGGTCAGAGTAACAACGATTGTCTCATCTGCCTCACCGGAGGAATCACCCAGAATTGTCATTGGAATATTCATTGTTGTCTCGCTGGGCGAGAATGTCAAAGGCCCAGCCTCAATCGTATAATCCTCCCCGGTTGCTGTGCCATTTGTTGCATAGTCCACCGTAACGGTTTTGCCAGAAGCCGCAGAGAGACTAACTGTCACCAGTACCTGAGAAGAAGTGCCCTCTGCACCCTCTTCTCCGCTAGAACCCTTGGCCGCAAATTCGACGGTTGGCTCAGGGTCGTTATCAATTATTGTGTAAGTATGACTCACTGGGCTCCCTAACACTGCGTTCGTAGGACTGCTTAAAGTGACAACAACTGTCTCATCGGGCTCATCTAACACATCATCTACAACCGTCAATGGGATATGCTTTTCCGTCTCACCAGGTGAGAATGTAAGAGGCCCAGAAACAAGCGTGTAATCCACACCTGACGTAGCTGTTCCCCCGGTCGAATAATTAACCATGACGGTCTCGGAAGACGTCACAGAGAGTGATACAGTAAGGTTCACCGCTACCACAGTCTCCGAACCGCTCGAATCAGCCGAGACAAAAGCTACCACAGGAATAGCCTCAAACTCCACGGTGACAGTCTTGTTCGAATCCATGGTCACGTTATTGGTGTTCGTTGTAGCTGAATCATTATCAGTACCTGTCCACGCCTTGACACGGTATCCCGCATCCGGCGTAGCGGTCAGCGGTACTACAGTACCCGCAGCAAATGTCCCGCTGGCCGGACTTACCGACCCATTGGCACCAGCTACGCTGGCGGTAAGGCTGTACTGACTCGCCCCACCTTCAGTAGCCAGAAACTGAATGCTTTGGTTGGGCCCAAGATTGTCCGTATTGACTACTATTGTAGTGGACCCGAGCCCATCTGAGACTCCTGCAACGATGTGCTCAAACCCATAGCCCGGTCTACGGGGCGTGACTGTGTAAGTTCCTTCCGGAACATCCATCTGCCAGATGCCCTGTGCACCTGCGGTGTTGGCATCGAACGTCCCTTGATCGCCTGTGACCGTCACTGTCACATCGGGCAGACCGGTGGTGAGAGGATTCGCTAGATCTGTGTAGACCGCTCCACCAATAGTAAGGTCAGCCATTGCTTGCTCAATGCCGGCCAACAGGATAATTGCTGGTACCACGGCAAGGAGGATGGCCTTAATGCTACATAGACTTAACATTCTTCTTCTCATTTTGTGTCTCCTTTCAGCTGGCTGATTATGTGCGTCATATTCTGTTCTGTACCTATTCGGGACAATTTCCAAAGTAAACACAATCTACGAAAGGTGGAACATCGCCGATAATACTTGTAAATCCATCTCCGTTTATATCGCAGCGATTCCCAACATCGGGAGGGCAATTTCCAAAATAAACACAATCTACGAAAGGTGGAACATCCCCGATAATACTTCTGAATCCATCTCCGTTTATGTCACATGGCGTCCCATTAATGGTTGCCCCAGAAGCCGTTCCCAAAGCAACAGGGTCATCTATCGCTTCTGGCCGTGCCCCTGTACTATCCTGAAGAACTTGTATATCCTCGGCTAAGAACTGAAGCACTGCCTGCTCAGTTGAAAGAACCTTACATCTCATGCGGAAAAGGACACCCTCACCAGTTACCGCATCATCACTTGACATAATAATACCTGTAAGTTGGGCTTTGCCAGGCGTATCCAGATCTTCCATGAAAAAAGACTTGCCCTCGGGGTATTCCAAGGAAACATTCGGATCTGGGAATAAGTCGCCCTCAGTAAAACCTGCATCTTGGATTTCCAAAATAGCCTCTGGAAATGTCACGACTAAGTTGAAAGCCTTCAGGTTAACGGCTCCTTTGATAACAATGTCCACATCGAATATATCATCGACAGATGCAGTTCGCGATGTCTGGACGTCTGCTGTTGCCGTGTCCAGGTCAATGTGCACGGTTGCCTCGCTGTTTTGACCCGCCTCTGCCGACATCTGCCAGCAGAACAACAAAGCGATGATTACCAATGTTGTGGCCAAGCATGATTTACCCATTTTCAATCTCCTTTCGCCAATTATGGTTCATTCTATGGTTTCTGGCCTTTGTGCCAGTTATGTGCAAAGATCATCAACTCCCAAACATCCACGTAACCACCTATATCCTCAGCATCTGGTGCTGTCAAGTCAAATTTAGTGTCCCAGTTAGAATCACCCATGTGCATGTGGCAGTGGTCGCCAAATCGCATCAGGTCCCACACATCGACATATCCATCTGACAGGCCAAAATCAGTCCCGCAGAAGTCACCCGTCAGTATTATGTCCCAAGTGCCGTTATCATGCCTGCAATTTGGATCGGCGAATGAAATCTCACGGGTGTCTGTAGCAAGATGGCCATCAATCGTGCCGGTAACGTATAAGGCGTAACCTGAATAAGACGTTGTTGGAACTAAGGTATATATCGCAGTACCTGTGCAAGAAGAGCTGAGTTGGCGAGCTTGGCAAGTGCAGGTTCCTATGGGATTAAAGCTGATCACTCCGGCACCTCTCATGTCCAGTACCCACCTACCCTCGGTGGTATTATCGCCCCGCAGTATCCAGTTACGAATCATCCCGTTGCCGGTACCCCTGCCGAACCCTCCCGTGGCTTGCCCCAGGTCGCTATATGTGATACTGCTAATGCTAAACGATACGGGCGACTCAACGTAAAGAGCGGTCGGAGAAGACCAGCATTCTGGGCTCTCTCCTGTAATAACGGCTCCAGCACCTTGTTCACCGGCTACCGTTGTCCATTCTACAGTGTGAGCCTGTGCCAAGAAAAGCAGCAGTACAATAAGAATGGTTGGTACCCTAAATGTGACCCTTCTAGCCATATCTCCTTCACCGATTGACTCACGCTTCTTCTTCTAATACAATTTCTGTTGCCTCAAATCAAGTTCTTTGTTTGTTACTATCCAGTATCATGGTTTCTCTCCCTCATGCCAGTGATCCGCAAAAACCATCAGGTCCCAAATGTCAACGTAGCCATCCGAGTCGCCGAAGTTGGGTCCTGCCAAATCGAACGTTGCATCCCAATCAGCACCTCCTTCGCTGGTGTGCCAGTGGTCTGCAAATTGCACTAGGTCCCACACATCCACATATCCATCTGGCGGACCAGAATCAGGCCCACCGAAATCGCCCGTGACCCATACAGAAGTAGTTGTCGAGTCCGGTGAAGCCGGGGCCGGCTCAACATGGCCTACATTATCGCGTGCCCGACTGTAGAAAGAGTATGTATGGCCGCCTTCACCAATGAAGGTTGCTGACGTATCATTGGTGTCCGCCAACCACAAAACATAATCGTTACTATCTGTCGAGACGTAAATATCGTAGCCACGAATACCCGAGCCATTCAGGTCATCTTGACCGCTCCACTCAACGAGGAACAATCTTGTTTCAGTAGTATCGGGCAATGGCGACACACTGCTCGTTGGGATGCCAACATCTATTGTGTTAGTCCAAGGACCTTCTTTTGGCGCAGGGTGATTGTAGAGGTCACCGGCGTGGTCGAATTCCACAAAGGCCTGGTTGGTGATCTGTGTTCCTGTAGGCAGGCCCGCCTCGGGCCGGACCGTGAAACTGACCCATCCGATTTCCTCGCCGCTTTCTGTAATGGGAGGCAAGAATCCGGCCATGGGATCCTCCGGAGTCTGCAACGTGTCGGGATCAAGTGTCTTGAACCACCATGTGGCTTTGCCGGTCTCGGGATCAAAGGTGCCTTCAACATTGACAATCCAATCCATATCAGGACGAGTGTCCACATTCACATTGAAGTATTGGCAAGGTTCGAGGTCGATGTTCCATTTTAGGAAACCAAAGTCCTCGAACCTGAAGCTGGCCCAATCCAGAGCGCTGGCGAGCTGATCTTCGACCAAGACGTCATAGGCCGGAGCCGTCGCGTCCTCCTTGTTCCAGTAGTCTACTCGATAGTAGTGATCCCGGTCAGCCCTGACGAAGCGTTTCCGCTCACCGGTTGCGGTTCCAGGCGCATCATAACCTGTCGGGCCGTATTTGTCTTCGGGCGTCGTGGAGCCGATGCTTTTGAAGAGTTTCTCCAAGCCGTCTTTGAAGATAGGGAAACAGTAAGCATCTTCCTGTGATATTGCGTCAGAGTCCCAGCGCATGCCGATGCCATTCATCCTCTCCTGCCATGTGGGATCTGAGGGCAATCTTATGTTATCATAGACTTTCTGCTCACTGAGCCAACCATTTTCCATATAGATCTTGTCGTAGTTGAGGGCAAACACTAACCCAAAACAATAGGTTTTCAGGAGTCCATCCTCGATAAACTCAGAATTGCAGTAGCTTCCAGTGTATTCGCTTCGATTATATGGATCGCTAGGATCTATCCCATATTTCTCTCTTAACCTATCGACTCGGGCCCTTAATTCGACCTCGCTAACAGGTTCGCCGGGCAGGCTATATGCGCCCCAGTAATCCCATCCTGGATAGGGATTTTCTTGAAGATTCTCAATGTTGATATCGGGATCGTGGCCGTCACCATCTGGCATTATCTCAATAAAGTCGCCATTTCCCAGTGACTTCGCGGCATGCCATTCTCCTCTGTGGGACCAGAACATAATGGCATCCGCTAATGGTGTGTCCGAGGTGTCTTTGTACGGAAAAACGGGTGCGTCAGCCGTTACGATGCCACCTGTTGGATCAGACGATTGGCTTAATCGCGTCCCCTCCGTGCCCGCTAAATCCATGTATAGGGCCCTTCCAAAAGCAAACATTGAGGCATAGACAACAGCTTCATCCTTCGTAATGGCTGCGGACAATACACCATCGGCAGTCGTACTTGATCTAACCCTTAAAACGATCTCTCGAACAGTGCCCGGGGCCAGTTCTGGCACTCCGAGAACAGTTACATGGAGCAACTCTGAATCAGGCACAACAGGATCTACATCCCCTGGAGGAATCGTAAAGAACTCGTTTTCAATCTCGCATTCAAACATATTCTGCAACCCAACGGCGACATAAGGATAGGGTACATTTACATTGCCTGAATTCCCATATCTGATGATGAAGGTCGCCCAGCGTCCCACACGTATTGTCTCACGTCCCACGATTTCCACCCACAGTTCTGCTTCCCCGCCTTGTTCAATTGTGAAGGGATTTGTTGCGGTTACCTGCTGCCCATTCGGATTGGTCACGGTTAGGTTATACTGGCCGATTTCTCTACCTGTCAGATTGAAAGTGGCTGTCAGAGTTGTGCGATTAGAGTCTCCAGAAACGGTTTGAGCGATAATATCCTCATAACCTGTTCGAACGAGCGAGATAGTAGCATTTGGATCGAGCCATCCTCCTTTTATCTCCACGGTTACAAGGCCTATATTTCCACCCTTATCGGTCGATAAGCTGGTGATCGTAGGCAGATAATTAGGTGGCGGTTCGGCTGTGAATGTTGAACTTGCCCTTATAAGAACCTCTCGCGATTGGTCAACAGTGCCGTGAAGCCACGCAGAGTCCAAGAATTCGACAATATACATGCCAGAAGCCGGATTCGGGATGTCTATAGATGTCCGGCGGTCTTCATAGGCATCGGGACTGACCCAATGATTGCCACTGCCATACTGACCACAATAGACATCAAAATGGCTCCATAGCCCTATGCATTCGGCTTCAAAATATAGTCTATCCTGGTTCGGGGGCACTTGTACCTGATAGTACACAGAGCCATAGCCATGATAGATCTTGCCAACTACCCAATCTCCCAGAGGAAGTTCAGGCAGAGCATCCCAAACCGTGAGTATTCCACTACCAGCCTGGTCGGCTATTATCCTAACGGTATAGTCTCCCGGGGCGGGAGCGGCTATTTGCAAAATAAGGTCGTTGTAACCATTAGTACTTGCGATTTGCCCGCCATTGCGAAGAAGCGATAGCGTCGTTCCATACCCATACCAACTGAGCGTAATTTGTTGTAACGTAATAAAGAGATTATCAAGCCCTTCCGGTATTACTATGTCATAAGTTGAGGGAATTCCAGTATCTACTATATTGACATCGAAGACATAGAGTGCACCCTGGGGTAATGATTTCACTTCAGTAAAAGCCTCAAATGTTTTTTCTTCATCATCGGGCCAGATTACGGATATGTCATATTGGCCCGGAGGGGCTGTACTCAGGTCAAACTGGGCAATTATCATTGTCGGGTATGAAACTGTAACTGTCTCAGCTTGGATGCTTGGAGCACTTGCCCTTCGCAGTTCGACCCGCATCCCACTGCTAAAGCCCATGCCCCGAATGTGTACTGTAGCATCCGCAGAGGTGTTTATGGTTTGGGGGTAGATGTTAGAGACATGTCGGTTGGCAATAGATGCCGTGATTCTGTAGCTCATAGTCCCCGCAATATCTTTGCCATATACACCGAAATAGTACGTTCCACTTTCGGTCGGAGTAATCAATAGCTCATAATTTCCAAAAATGCTCATATTCTTAGTAGCGTAGTCATAATCAGTGGGTGTAGGGGCTTGGCCGTGTCTACCATATAATTCTAAAGTTCCCGTCGAAGACAAGGATTCCAGAGTTACAAGAAAATGTTTCTCCGCTTCGACATCGACAGAGAATAGATGCCAATCGGTGGTGTCGATATCACCAACATATGGGTCGCCCAGAGTCAAGCGTTCGAAAATCGTCAGACTAAGCGACAATTCATAAGCCCCTGTACCAGTTCCGCTGTAGTCAGAAGCCAAAACTGTATATTGCCCATCGTCGGGCAAAACATGGGTGATCGCGACAGTATCTCCATAGCTGTGTGCTTCTGCAAGTTGATTTCCATCCGGGGCAAACAACCTTAGTTCAGGGTCGAACGTACCCCACGAACTGGTCATGCTGATGAGAATTGTGTCATCAACAGTTGCCGAAAGCGTGTATGTATCCATTTCAGCAGCTGCATCGATCGAGCCAGAAACCGTCTCACCAAAATTGATGGAAGTTGCATTTCCTGGGTTGTTAACCCTCTGGACAAAGATGCCATAACTGCCAGTATCATCTATCAAATGGTCAGAGACTAAGATACTGTATAAGCCAGTATCGGGTACTATATGCAGCACCACGATGCGATCATAAGTCCACTGGTCCTCTAACAAGGTCCCATCGGGTGAATAAAGCCTTACCTCTGGCTCCAAATCCTCTACGGTCTCGGCTAAACTGATACACACCACATCGTTGGCATCTGCTGAAAATGTGTAGATATGAACCTCATTAGAAGGATCAATCGAGCCAGAAATCGTCTCACCAAATTCTATCGGGACAGTAATGCTTGGCTGGTCTATCGTCGGATGTCCAAGGACAAGGTCAACACCATTGAGCTCTGCACCGGTCAGAGTTACAGACGTTGACGCCTCAACTGTCCAAGCGTCTGGGGCAAAGACGTTAAAGCCAAACAGTGGAGTAAACACCCTGACATATCCTTTAAAGCCAATACCTATACCTGTGAGCGTGTACGCCCCCGGAGTATCCATCATTGCACTGGCAACAAGGCTACCTTCAGGGTCCCAGGGATCGGTGTAAGCCTGCACAAAGATAGGAGCACCGCTGTAATTATGATATGTGACGGTCCCACTTATCGTGCCCAGATTACTGCTTCCCAACCCCCCAATCTTCAGTTGTGTTCCATTCCACTCGCCGTCAGATTCGTACGAAGTGGAATCCCAACCATAGCACTTAAGTAAAATGAATCTCCCCGCCAACCCTCCCGGAATATTTGCCAGTGGAATCTTGAACTCGACTGCCTTTGCCCCTACCGCAGCCTGGAAGCTCGTAAGCAAATTCCAGCTCGGATAGCCGGCGGAAGAATCCCTATAATACAATGAGCCAGTGGCGGACCCACCAGACACGTGAATCTCCAACTTAATGGCGCCCAACGCGGAATATTCCACTTCTGTGGGGCCCGGGGCATAGCTGAGAAGAAGCTCGTACGAATAGTCGATGCTATTGCTAATATTATCATGGAAAGTGATAGCACCATAGAGATTCTGCCAATCATACGCCATGTAGAACTTTTCTACGTCGACTCCGCTCACTGGATCAGAATCCTCCTCGTAGAGAGTATCTCCTTTCATATCCTCAAATACGACTTGCGCGGAGGTCCAATCACTCATACTTCCGTCTACCGTTATAGTTCGGTAGCTAACAATGAACAGGCCACCCGGCTGCAATGCGTCACCCAAAAGTTGCCAATCATACTGATTCATATCGGGGAAAATTCCGCCCAATGTGGCATCGTCGCCCAAACCGTGGCCCATTGTCCCCGGTAAAGGGCCATTCCATTCGTCAAATTCAGGCAGCAAGTGCCGGGGATGGACTGGAGTGGGATAACGTGCCGACGAACCAAAAATGGGATTCAGATCAACATTCGCATCCACGACTTCGGTGCTGAACAACTCGCCCCATATACCCTCTTCCCGGCCGGAGAACGACTCAGAATCGAACCAGCCCCAATATTCGATCACCCCATTTGTTATGGCGTTGCGGTCATCACTCAATGCCCCCTCAAACCATACCCATATGTGCTCCACCCAGTCGTTTACAAAATGACCTTCAAGCTCGACTTCGATGCGGTTCCCACCTTCTATACCGAACGACTCTACCTGATAAACTTCGTTGGGCTCAACGGCCCACTCGCCCTCGCTGCCTTCGATACTGGTAAAATCATACACTAGTGCCAGTTGGCCTAAGGGTGCTGAGTTTGCATCGTACATATTGTACGCCGTAGTCGTTTCTGCTGGATACGTTGCTACCGTGTCGTTCATCAGAGAATCTCGCAAGATAATCAGCTTCTCGTTGACCGCATCTACAAGCAACTCATCGTTAGGATCTATGTACAGAAGGTCATCTTCCTGTGGGTCCTCCTCGTTGCGAATATAATCTATCGCGTCAAAGTAATGGCCTATCGCATCAATCACATGTTGCCGTGCCTGAGCCAGAATCGCAGCACCGCTACTGGGATCGTTAGCAGTTGGTAAAACCTTCAACAGGTCAGGGTAAGGGCCGAGCAAGTCAGTATTCATATTGAAACAGTTGCCATAGACCTTTTCGGCAAGCTTATCATTTGGATCGACATACAAATCATACGCTACCTGAGACTGAAGTTTTCCCTTCAAGGCCGTCAGAAATCCCTTCAACAGAAGAACCTCACCGTAGTCCACCTCCAAATCGTACAACAATCCCGGCAAATTAGGGTCAAATAAGACACGGGTTTCATTTGGATCTAAGAATATTCTGAATCGATCGCCGGAACTATCGCTGATCGAATTCAGGTCAGCAATGCACGAATCGATCTGTGGAATCATCGAAGTATCGATAATACTGCGGATTCCATCGGCATCTGGTGCCCCGGCAGGTATCTCGTACGCATCATGTTCATTGAGCAGTACGCTCAATTCAAGGCCTAAAGGTTCGAAGTAAGGGGCCCAATAGTCACCAAGAACATCTATCCCAAATTCTCTTGCCAGTTCAAACACACTGTCAATCGAGCCGCCATCATCCTTGATGGCCAACATTGCTGTCCCCGCAGCAGCATGAAGAAATCTCAGCTCTCTGTTATTAGAGCAATTTGGATCATTTATTCCATTAGTAAACGTTTGATAAGCTTGTCGTACGCCGGATAACGTTCCATCAAACAGTTGCGCCCGCCCTGGAATAATGTAATCATCAGGGTCACCAGCCCACGCGAGAGACGTGCACAAGACATGCCCCAACAAAATAGCGGTCACAGTTTTGCGATCCATTTCCGCTCCTTTCCTTCAGGTTTAGCGTATTGTCTGTCTATGCTTTTCAATTGAGTATCAACACAAATGCTTTTACCCGTTGTTATTGTCCCACCGCGATTTATGACGTATACCCCCTTCACACTGAAATGCTGTTCCTTTATGTCCCATGTGATATGATTGCTTTCAAGTGTGCTGCCGTCTGCTGCTGTTAGTTTCGCATGACCGTGCAATACTACATCAGGATGTTCGTAAGAGACTATCGCTCTTTTGCTTTGTGCGGAAAAGAACAAATCGCCGTCATGGAATACTTGGTAGTCGAGATTGTTAACGCGGACCTCAGAGATATTGCCTAAGTCAATATTAGCACGCCACCCATCCGCAGGATTTGTCAACCTGCCCGTAATCCTCCTAACGAGTGCTCTTGTATCGGTGGTTATGCCTTCGGGAACAGGAGAAATATTAGGTGTGGTACCTGCTGTACCTTCGTGCGGGCTGTACAGATAAAATTTGAGTTCAAGGTCTCGTATTTTCACCACTTTGTGCAAAGCAGTCTTAAAAAACCCAAGCTTGTTATTCTCTGCACAAAGGTTCTCAAAGCGCACAAAACAAACAGGCCTGTAGTCTTCTTTAGCGTCCCAACGTCGATAGTTAAGACCTCCTACTGTGTTCTTGGGCAGCCGGAGATCGCCACCAGGGCGTTCCACATCGTTGTATAGTGTGCTTAACTCATTATCTTTTGCGACAATTACTAATATCAGGATAGACAAAGTCCACGAGACTAACAACAGAGCGCCATTCTTGAACCAAAGATGAGTTCCGCCGACTATTCGTCTTTCATCAACCATTCGATGCTCTCGACCCATCGAGCACACTCGTAGACAATTGCGCTACGCTACATCTGCGCACTCATTTACTGGACTACTCTCGCTCAACAACGGTGCAATAGCCCTGGCTGAAGCATGGCAAGGTAGAGATTAAATTATGGCTGCCTCTCAACGGTGTCAAGCAAAAACCAAGGACCATAATCTAATTTGAACATCAATATTTCCACTCAAATTATATGTGCTCCCGGTCTGGCGTCCATCGTGGTTACTACGGGATTTTCAGATTTTCTGCATTGTCTTGGATTCTTGCCGCAGATTGGGCATTTTGAGCTGGAAAAGCAGGAAACTGCTGCCAAGACCTCAATTTTTGGCCATACGCCAAGAAGACAGACAGGGTCAGGTCGGCCAGTCACGCCCTATCTCGTGCTCTATGATCAGCAAGATATTCATAATTACCCAGCTACCGTCGAGCGTTTCCCATTTACCCAGCAGATGCCTTCTTCGGTTATACTCCACTACGGTTTCTCTCCCTCATGCCAATGATCCGCAAACATCATTAAGTCCCAGACATCCACATATCCATCCGGATCGCCGAAGTTGCCTCCTGCCAAATCGAACGTTGCGTCCCAATCAGCATCTCCTTCGCTGGTGTGCCAGTGGTCGGCAAAACACATCAGGTCCCATACATCCACATATCCATCCGGGGGGCCAAAATCAGCTCCACAGAAGTCACCAATTATACCATCCCCAGTGTCAACAAATGCAGCAAACCTAGTGAGGTGACTAATCTCAAACATAATTGTCCAACTCGACCAATTAGTTCGCACATTGGAAATGCCATCCGTTTTCCACCGCTGCTCTCCTGCGTCAAAATACTGTATAACTAAAAATCTCTCAAACTCTTCTTGAGTCATTCCTTGGGGCAATTGGAAACTCATCGTCACTGTAAAGGTGTGATTCTCGTCAATCGAAACACCCTCGTCATCAAAGCTGAAATCGTAGACCGCACTAACACTGTTGGTATCCGTGCCTTCAACAGCATCTCCAGGATCGCCGTAGCGCACTACGGTGAGCGTGACCGCCTGAGAATCGCTCTGCGTCCCAGCTATGGCAAACGGCGGAACATAAACCATGGTATTATCCTGGGTACCCATGATGCTAGCCCTGCCGCCGGTAGCATTCGTTACATTGGTGCTGCTTGTTGCTACCAGGTTCTCTCCTACTTCGAACGTGAAGCTCTTGCTGGCTGCGTTGCCTGGGACAAGAGGGGTAGTCTCCTGTATCCGAATGCGAACCATATTGTCATTCACATCTGCCGTGTAGCCAATTCTAAAGTGGTTTAAAGCATTATTCGGTGTCAAGCTGTTTAAAACTCCATTACCATCCACGACTACCACAGCAGGCTCAGCCACCAGCTCCTTGTCTGAATAGAACTCCATAGATAGAACAACCGGCTCGGTATCACTGGCAGAAGAGCTAACTGTGAAGACAGGAGGCTGAGGCGTACCAACCGTAATATTGATGCCGGTAATATTTTGGTTCGCTGATAGTTCGATCCTGCTCGCACCTTCAGGGTAGACCACCACACCGTGATCATCCATGTTGACAGCCAAGATGTACTGACCAGGCGTAAGCCCCGGGATAGAGAATGCACCACCTACCGTAGTAGCGGTCTTGTGAGTGTTGTTGGTCTCATTGTAAGCAAGCACCGTTGCTCCGTTGATATTGGCATCACTAATATCCTTAACTGTGCCGCTAATCGAACCAACATTCGCATCCAAGGCAAAGTTCTGTGCATTTGAGCCGGAATCAATAATAACAGCGGCTTGAGCATCAGCATAACCGAGGGCAGTGACTGCTACTGTATATATTCCAGTGTTTATTCCTGAAATTGCATAATTTCCCGAATTGTCTGTTGTTGTCTGCCTGCCATTCTCAATTATGGTAACAAGGGCATTATTGATGTCGCTTACTCCACTGCTCACATGTCCTGTGAGCATACCACTTGGTACGCTTGTGAAGTCTATATTCTGAGTCGTTGTAAGCCCGCTCTCCACCGTGACTGGTGGAATATCCAGCACACTCGGCAGGTTTCTAGCAAAGGCCTGCAACCTATAATTGCCCACTGGAAGACCCCTAAATTCATATGTAGTCGTCCAACCGGGAAATGCTACGGCATCGCCGAGCAGCCATGAATTCATTATGTTACCATTGGGATCAAGTGCGCGGGCCCAAATCAGACACCAGTTTGAAACAAGGTTGTCGTATTCAGAAGGCACAAGTAGGTTGCCTTTGAGCGTTCCTGTGTTCGTTGCAGTGGCAGCGAAATCCATATTTACCTGCGAGTGCCCTTCGGTGAGGTTATACCTTTTCCAATCGTACAAAATTGCGCTTCCTCCCCAGCCCGGCACGTCCCCTTCGAAAAATTGCATTCCAATAGCAATATCACCGGAGGGCAGTGCCATCGTGTAACTTCCTGGGGTCTCGTTGGCATCAGTTTCAAAGTAGTCGTCATACCCATCATCGATGTCCTCGTCGTCCATCTGGCCGACGAAATACTGACCCATATTTAAGTAATCCTCGTCTGTTAATGTTTTGCCCATTCGTATTGCTATCAAACCAAATTCGGGAAATCCATAACGGTGATAACTACCGGCATGGTAATATGGATAATATACACCATTCTCCGAATCATATGCCGCTATGTCAGAATAGTTGGTGATGCTCCCGGATATTGTCGCTCCTCTAGCAGCACTCTTGAGAACCACATCATGGTCGACTTGTTCGCCCCGCCTGACTCTCACATCTGTTATCCTTGTGGAGATGAATCCGTCTTTGCGACAGCTCAAAACATAAGTTCCCGGTGCCAAGTAGTCTAAGGTAAACTGACCAAGGGGATCGGTAATCACAGGACCCCTCATGGCCCAGTAACCATCGATGTCTCTACCCCTTGCCTCAACTTCGGCGGCGACTATTGGCAAACCGGCTTCGTCAGTAACAACGCCGGTCACCATGCCCGCCTGGTAGATAGTGAAGGTCCCAACATCTATCGTCTGACCCGAAAAGATGCTCAGCGGCCCGGCGTAGGCTTCGCCCACCATGTATTTGATGCCATCTTGCTGAATCTCAAGCCAAGCATTTTCCAAGAAAATGTAATTGATACCTGGCGGCAGACCGCCAAATTCGAAATACCCATTAGAATCTGTTACGACCCAGCTGTTTACTACACTTCCATATCTGCTGCTCCATCCATTGCCTACCCGTACGCCCTGAATCCCCACACCTGATTCGTTAACTACACGGCCTGTTACTGCTCCAGCTTGATCAAGAAGAAACTCCGGTCCTTGGGTTCCCCCAAGTGCTGCCTTATACAGGTTCCCGTCCCATTTCGACTCGTAAGAGGTGGGGTCGTCACTTCTACCATCGTCAACTATATAAACCGTAAGACTTGTGTTCCCAGAAGCAGGTTCAATGAGAATGTAACCTCCGGGATACGACGATGAACCACCACCGACAGAAGCAAACTGCCCATCGGGAGCGCCTGCAACATTTCCGCTGTTCAGTGTATTGCCACTCGAATAGGTTCCATAGTAGGAATGATCCGAACCTTCTACAGCGTCCACTTTCGCAAGATTACCCTCTTCAGTAACGATTATGTAGTAAGTATGTGCACCGTTGAAGTGCTGCGTGTTTGTACCCTCTCCTAACAAACTGTAACCATGCTCTTCCGGATGAAAGCTGTCGCTACCACTCAGGTATTCAGAACCACCATAGACTTTATACGCCTTGCCAGGCAAAAAAGCTCTTTCTACCCACACGGGATAGAATTTGCCAGGTGATGGTAATACCCAGAATTCGTACCTGCCATCTTGATCTGTTTGGGTGTCGTGCCAGCGCTGGCCATATTCCGTCCAGGCCGCCTCGGCAACCACTCGCGCATACTGTATAGGAGTACCAGCAGCCGATGTTACGTGACCATATATCGACCCGGCCCCTCGCAGCCTAAAATCCATATCACCAGTTTCTACTCCTTCGAGTACCTGCACATTGTAAAGGTCAGCCTCAAGGTAGTGAGTGCCAGAAACATCCTGGTTCTCAATACGAACGTGGTACTTGCGCTGAGTAAGATAGTCGAATCTGTATCCGCCGTTAGGATCAGTAATAGTCGACCCACGATAGTTCCAAGCACTATTGTCCGCGATGTTGGCATCGTTGCCCGTGTAGAGCTCCACTTCAATGTCGGCTAACCCAACGCCATCCGAATGTCTGAGGACCCGTCCAGAAATTGAGCCGCTACCGGGAGGTTCGGCCTGACCATAACTGTTGTAGCCCCAACCGACAACAGAGCCGTCAGTCTTTAGCGCTATACTGTGATCAATTCCAGCGGCGATGGCACTAAAGTCATTACCAGACGGCGGGCTAGCCTGACCGGCCCAATCCGCACCCCAGCCGATGACAGAACCGTCAGTCTTTCGAGCCAGACTGTGCAAATGGCCAGCAGCGATGGCATTAAAGTCGTTGCCATTCGGCGGATTAGCCTGGCCGTAATCGCCCCCGCCCCAGCCGACAATAGAGCCGTCGGTCTTTAACGCTAGACTGTGATCAATACCAGCGGCTATGGCGACAAAGTCGTTACCTGCTGGCGGATCAGCCTGGCTGTAATCCCCCCCGCCCCAGCCGACGATAGAGCCGTCGGTCTTTAACGCCAGACTATGGGAATAGCCGGCGGCAATCGCCATAAAGTCATTGCCCTCCGGCGGATCAGCCTGACCGTCATAGTTGTTGCCCCAACCGACGATAGAGCCGTCAGTCTTTAAAGCCAGACTGTGAGTATGCCCGGCGGCAATCGCCATAAAGTCGTTGCCGTCCGGTGGTGGACCGTACCAATCCGCGCCCCAGCTGACGATAGAGCCGTCAGTCTTTAACGCCAGACTGTGATAGTCACCGGCCGCAATCGACACAAAGTCATTGCCGGGCGGTGGATCAGCCTGACCATTATAGTTGTAGCCCCAGCCGATGATAGAGCCGTCGGTCTTTAACGCCAAGTTGAAACTGGCCCCAGCCCTAACCGAGACAAAGTCAGTGTCGGCTGCTTCTGCTGATGAACAGACCAAAGCAACAAATATGCAGGAGACAATTTTCAACAAGATAGTGATTACAATGTTGCGACGCATTTTTCCTCCTTTCGCTCAGATTTGGTGCACTTTCTGTTCACGCTTTTCAATCGAGCGTCCACGACAGATTTCTTCAAACCGAACGCCCTGTACCGTACAAGTCGTGCCAAATCATTTAACTTGAGAACTGTCGGACTGCCAGGAAGATTACATCGATACAATTGCTCTCGATAATCCTGCTCCTGACGACCACACTCCAGCACAGACAATTGAGCATGAATCATTTATGTGCCCCGGTCAAATGTTCTTTTCACAATTTCAGAATTCCTTCTGTACCCCTTCAATTACACTCCACTACAGCTTCTCCCCTTCATGCCAATGATCTGAAAAGATCATCAAATCCCAGACATCCACGTAGCCATCCGGGTCGCCAAAATCTGGCCCCGCCAAGTCAAATTTTGTGTCCCAATTAGCATCTCCTTCGCTGGTGTGCCAGTGATCCGCAAATTGTACTATATCCCAAACGTCCACATATCCATCTGGTGGGCCAAAGTCAGCACCGCAGAAATCGCCGGTGGTCAAGTCTGTCGGCGGCTCTTGGGTAACAAATGACGTTTCATTACTCCATGGGCTCCAAGAACCCTTGTCATCCTGATAGCGGCATCGCCACCAATAAGTACTGTCAAATGCTAGTTCCTGTGTTGGTTGAACATTTATTGTTCCAGGCGACAATTTTCCACTATCCCATTGTGGACTGTTATATGTTCCTGTATCCGATCTTATTTGGAATCTGCTCTTGGCAAATGTATCACCATCTGGATCAGCAAACTCTGATCCAACAAGTGTAGGTGTTAGCGAAAGCCCAGGCTGTCCCGAGAGAGGGAACCGGTTGATAGGCATTGTGGGCATGCGGTTAGTAGCAATAGTGAAGGATTGTGAAGCCGGCGTAGGGTCTTCTGTTTCTCCAAGGTCACTTGCTTTTACAGAAAAGGTGTACTCAGTATCCTTTAAACCATCATATGTTTTTTCTGTATCAGCTGAGAATGAACTAAACACAGGTTCCAAAGGTTCGAGTCGACAGGCATATTTGAGTTGGTTGGTTGGAGTAGTATCATCTGAACCACTCCACACAAAAGTTATATCTTTCGTTGAGATTATTCCCTCTGGTCCAGAAATAATCGCCGTATCTGGTGGACTGGAAACCGCTTGAAACCTCATCCAACTAAAGGCGTCTGAGTAACTTCCAACCCCACTAGGTTTGTACATATGGGCCCACCCGTTGAAATTGCTTGTTCCAGAACCATGTGGGGCTTGGACCTGGACAACTAATTTGCCATCCTGGTAGGCCACTGAACTGCCCCAGTCACCAGGCGGCAGAAGCCCAGAAATAAACTCCATATCGTGTTGCGTAAGAGTAGGCCAGGAACCGCTGGTTCGAGAGACTTCAAAGGTTGCGGTACCACCTAGTGGGATCGTTAGGTACTGTGTGCTAAATGTGTAGAGCTTTTCTGGCCACCAAAGATCAAACCTTTGCTTCTGAGCCCCTATATCAAAACAACAATATCGGAATACAACAAAAGGCAATAGAACGTAATCACCGCTTAAGCTAAAAGGGTCCCCATCAACATATAGTTGCGCATTCTCATAGGCAAAAGTATGTCCGTTAATATTTTGACTTTCACCATCTTGCAAGAAGAGCATCTCAAAGTCGTCAAAGCTGTCCGTAGGATTAAGGTTCTCACTGAAATACACAGGGATGGACACCTGATTATTCGACAAATCCGAGTCATGCTCAACAGTAACTTGAGCTTGAACCGTTGCATCACCTTGATAGCCAGCCGGATTTAAGGAAAATGACTGATGGCTAGTGCTTTGTCCCTGACTGAGAGAACTGAAAGTGTAATCCTCCGAATCTAACACACTTCCTGATGAGTTCTTGAGTTGGACTAAGAGCGTTCCTGACTCAGAATAATCACCCAGATTGGATGCCCATATCTCCCCGGACATGTTTTGGGTTGGCAAGTGGATTACAGTAGATTGGCTGACATACAGACCGATTACAACATCGTGTCCCTCTGCAGGTTCGGCTTGATTAATCGTCAGTACATCTGTTGCCGCCTCTGACCAATCCTTTTCATTGTCCTGAACCCTAAGTGAGACATTGTGTCTTCCCGCCCGCAAGTCAGATGCAGGCATCGAGAAAGAAGACTCTGCTCCTTCATAAAGTCGGCCTTGACCATCAATTTTGCCTAAATCTGAAGTCCAGTGATAGGTGCAAATTTCAGGTGGAGTACCCTGGTTATCGACATCATTTCCGGAAGCTGTAAAAACAATTGTGTCCATCCCCTTTATTGCAGGATTTGGCAAAATCGAATCGATTGAACCTGTAGGATTCGCAGTAACATGAAACCCCCAATATAATAGGTTATTATTAGTGCTAACCTCAGAAGGTGTTACATCATATATTTCAGCTTTTAGAACATATTCACCCGGCATAAGTGAACTTGTGTTTAATGGAAATGATAACGAAGATTGAGTTGCTGCACCTAATGTAATCGGTGATGTTTCTTTGGAATCGTATACTACTTCTACAACTGCATTACTTTCCTCCAAATAGACCAGTAATTCACCAGTTCCTTGCACAAGGCCCTGATTTTCAATTCTGAGATTGATGTTAAATATCGTTCCAAGTTGCACGGGCATAACTGTATCAAAAAAAATTCCAGCAGGCTGAAAATCTGGAGATGGTCGTGGAGGAGATGGAATCCCATCACTTGCAGTTGGGAAACGCAAAAGAAGCTCATCAGGGTCGAAATTGAATATCTGGCTTACAATCTTTTGTCCAACCAATGTCCCAATGGCCTGACCAGGAATTATTGAACCACCTACTGGGCCTAATGCGTCCTTAAACCAAGCTTCTACAACCTCCTTTTTAAACTCCAGAGGTCCTAGTGTGTACCATGCTTTTGCAGCTTCCAATTCACCATTAAATGTCAACTGGTCGGCGTCAATACTGGGTCCTTCGTGTGGTACATTATTAAAAAATTGATACTCACATCCACAAACCAATTTAGCGCCCCAAAAGTATTCGGGGTCAAAATATGGATCTGCTGCATTTGTCTCGGTCAAGTCGTCCGCATCTAAATCGACATCCTCACGGACAATGTACGCAACCGTTACAGGCAGAAGTGATAGATGTAGATCAAATCCACCTCTTACGTACACAGTAACCCATTCGCCACCACTTGCCTTCCCTTCCTCTGATATCCCATAGTAATCATCGAGATCTATCCAAATAACTGCACCTCCCATCAGCTTGCCCACACCCAAAGATAAGTAATGCTTAGTCTTTTGTTGGTATTCAGGAAAAATCGCATCTTGTATGAGCGTGTTGTCTGGACTGATTGGAGACTGCAACAAAAGTGTAGCCTGCATAAGTGGATCTTCCGGCCAGACCGGCCCGGCACCGCCAGCAAGCACTTTGCTTGCTTGAAGCGAGAAGAAACAAGAAATCATGAAAAATGCGATGACACCCTTAATTAGCCGTTCCATTTTAAGTGCCCTTAAGGAGAACTACCGCCTAGCAAGCTCGGCTTATCGTTTACAACCATTGGATTGCGTTGCTCTTTTATATATCGGCGTATCATTTCGTGTGTAGTGCCCTCGCCAGAGCTTATGACGAAGTAGCCTGGCTCCCACAATGCTCCACTACGGCTTCACTCCATCATGCCAATGGTCCACAGAACATCATTAAGTCCCAGACATCTACATAACCATCCACGTCTCCAAAGTCGGGTCCTGCCAAATCAAGTTTTCCATCCCAATTGCCCTCACCTGTCCAAGCATGCCAGTGATCGGCAAATTGCATCAGGTCTCATACATCGACATAGCCATCTGGCGGGCCAAAATCAGCACCACAGAAACCGCCGATTTAGACTTGTCAACTGAGCTAACTAGGTGTGCGATACATAAGCACCTGGGCCACTGGGCGTTTCCTTGAAGGAAGTTGGCATTGTCACCGCTATAATGCTCCCTTGTTGCTTCAGAATCTTGAATGAAAGCTCAGCAATCACGCCACTGCCATCAGGCGAGTTCTTCACTGTCGATCCGAGCACAACACCGGTAATAGCTATTTCTCCTGTAACATTCTTGATGTCTGTCATGAAGGTTGTGTCTGCTCCTACCTCGACTCCTGCGCCGATAGGCGGACGAGCCTTTTCAAGCATTCCTGGCATCAGGCTGTTCCCCAAGGTATTGCCGCCAACGCTAACCGGCGGATTTTATCAAGGATGTCTTGGAAGATAGCGATTGGCATCGCCACTCTTGCCATCTGAAGTATCGCGTACCGCCGGTGCCTTACGAAACTCTATCGCACTTACCAGAGCAGCACAAGGAAAAAAGCAGAAAAAGTCTCGATGGTCTTTTGCCCGTCCCGGAACAAGACTTGAAGCCGCCCAATACGGTGCCGAAGCCCGGTGCCCACGACTCAAGATGAACCGCTCTTGAGTACAGAGCCTCTGAGCCTCTCTGTCAATAGATTTTGATAGTTGGTCAACAATCGCTGCCGCCACTTAAGAGCGACTCGACAACTGAGAGTCGCTCTGTTTCGCGTGCTTAGCAGGCTTGTTTCAAGCGGTGGGCGTGCAGAGCGCAACGTTCATCGAAAACATTCACGATTTTCTGCTTTCTGCAAAGCACTGACACAACAGAGCTTATGGAATGCGAGTTACCCAAGATTAGCGGATAAGGGGCTGCGTGGTTGGAGCACCGTTGTAATCAATCGGCGCCCCAATAGCAGCCATAATCCGTGTGTATACGGGGCCTGCCTCCGCTGGCAAAACTGATCCAAATACCACGATTAATGCCTCGCTTATTTTAATCGCGCTTACTTTCTATCGAGGGCGTATCACCGCACTCGCTCAAATTCAACCGTATCCTCATCTCCAAGGTCTTCAGGTCGAATATACTCTGTGGCCTCCTCTAAGGCTTTGGCGAGTTCATCGTACTCTATAGCCTGCAGGATCAGTTTCGGTTCCATTTGAACAACTCTTGTGAACATATCCGGCAGAAGATGTGAACCTGACGTGTCTTTCTTCTCCAATATAGACTCGTCAAGAAACAACGCTAAAAAAGTCAAGCCTTTTAGCCGAACGAGGTTGGCAGCAGCGTGATATTCTTCATCATCTACGGCCCAAGCCAGCTTGTAGGTTCCTTGGCCAGTGCCCCTGGCTATAGACATCCGGCTATCCTCGGCGCTCCATTCCCCGATGAGCCTGTCTTCAGAAACCAGATCTGCCTCGGTATATAGACGTTTGAATAGCCACCGATCTGTTTTGACCACCTTCTTCGTTTCGCCATCTAAGAAGATCAATGCGGATCTCTCCCATTCGAATTCGTCTTTCACGACGCCCCGAAACATTAGTGTCTTGCCATCTGGAGAAATCGAGAATCTTCCACCGTCTTCATCTTCACTGATTTCCGGAAGTAAAAACTCGAAAACACTACCAGTCCTCTTGTCCTCAAGGTTGACGTACTCCAAACTGAGCTTCTGTTGTTTAGACGTCTCTTGCTCGGCTTCAAATCCGGCGATGAAGTACAGTCTGTCTCTCGTCGTGGACTGCGTATAGTATGCGTTCATATGGTTTGGATCAGGAGCAATCCACTTCTCAGTGGTTCCTGTCGCAAAATCTACTACGTGAAGAGTTGTATCCTTAGCCACTACGAACAGCCTGTTCGAGTCCTTTGACCAGAATATTCCATCCAGCCACGATAGCACCTCACTCTCTACATCAAAGTCTAGCCGGAAATACTTGCTGAGGCCCCCGTCAATTCGGGCGACTATCAGGGTGTCTCCATCTTCTAGATAAGAAGCCACCCATTTACCGTCATGGGACAATACAGGGGTCCCTATTGAACTGAGGATGTGGGCACTGGTCTTCCCGGTTGCGAGCTCCAGACTGCTTACATAAAACAAACCCTCAAACGCTCGCACATAGAAAAGGCACTTGCAGTCTGGGGACCAGACAGGTCTCACATATGCCAGCACCGCGCGCATCTCTTCATCGCCAATCCACTTCATTGTATCAAGGACCCTTTTGTCGCTACCATCCGGTGCAACAATGATCAACTTAACATCAAAAGCCTCGGGATCTTCTGTCTCATCGGACTTCTCCTCCAGTATGTCCCATATGAACGAAGGAAGCATAAGGTTATCTTCGCTAAGGAACTCAGCGACAGTCTCTGTTGTGCGTTCGCGGTCAGCCGGCACTGGTACTTTATTAGGCAACTGATTTGGTTCAGCAACATCAGATTCCGATGGGGCCGTCACTTCCGGCGGTTGTTCGACTTTGTAATAGGCAATCCACTTGCCATCCGGAGACCACGAAGGTGCAGACAGAATACCATCGGCCCTAACCTCATCAAGCAAGGTATGGGTATCTGCAGCTATGTCGTATGTGAACAGTGCAAATTTGTCAGGCGTATCTCCCCGTGGAGATACCAGAATGGCAATCTTGGAACAGTCAGGGGACCAGGCAGGGGGTGATACAACACACGCCAAGATGTAAATCATGAGGCAGGAGATAGCTGCAAGGAACGCTATCCAGGCTTTTATGGAGCAAGTTCTGTCAACTTCAGGCGTATTCATTCCTGAATCCTTTCAAAATAGTTCGTTTGATTAGAGAAAACGTCACAGCTAATAAACAGAATGCAGGACATAGCAATCCGGTGACCACGAGCAACAATACGATGTAAAAGAACCAAATTGACTGGACTGGAAACCAGAATGGTATGGTATTCAAGAGTGAAAAGAAGAGCCAAAACGATGCATTTGAAGAATCTGAATGTCCGCTCAATCTTGTGCCTCCAATACATATGATCGACACTGCGGGTACGAGCAGGAGGACTATTGCATTGCCGTAGATAAGTCCGCTCCACAGACGCCACGCAGGACCGGGGTCCAGAAAATGATAACCGAAGACGGGCATTGCCAACAGGCAGACGATGTTCACATAAACAATGCTTCTGGATGGAAAATCCTTCCTGTATTGTGGATTCAGAAGCACGTAGATGAAACTCAGGCCCATACCCATATATAAGCCGGTACAGCGCTGGCACATAGGCAGTAAATGGTCTGCAACAAGGAAAGACCGAGACACCTCCTGGCTACATAATAACGAGAATAAATCAGTCAAGTAATTCATGAATCGTACCAAGCTGGTTTTCGTGAGTATATGGTTGGCTCTTTACTGAAGGGATGACACAGTCTCTTGAAGATGTGTCTAGCTGCAATCTGTATACCGTATTTGAGCAATGATCTGGAGACTCTTCTGTGACGCTCATTTCGCATACTAAAAAAAGACCTCAAATGATCCACGATTCTACTGAAGCTGATGCCGAATATCAACTTGAAATAGAGTCTTTCCAATCGCTTGGCTGAAAACAGCCTCGTACGCATTATCGGCGTGTGGAAGTTGTAGGCTCTCATGTCCGCTACCTGTATTATTCCCCGCTTTACAGCATCTTTATAGACTGCTGTTCCCGGATCGGGCGTTAGGGGGATGAAGAAGCAGTAATCCATACCTACCCTGTACTGGTACTGTGACAACTCCCGAAGCGATTCTTTTGTCTCATCCCAGAGCCCGAATATAACAGAGCCTATCGTGAAAACATCTGGGTATTTCCGCCTGAATATTTCAAAAGCCCGAGCAGTCACCTCAGGCCCATTTGAATGCTTGTTCAAACCCTGGAGGCTCGCCTCATCCGTTCTTTCTACGCCAATCATGACTTGGCAAAGACCAGAACGCACGGCTTTTTCAAGAATGCCAAGCTCTTCGTCACGGACGACATAATCAGCCCTCAGCCAGGCAGTTTGGCGTATCTTAATGTTCCTCTTCAGCAAGAGCTCACAGAAACTGTCGGTCCACTTCGCGTCTACATTCCAGGTGGGGTCGACCCAGCCAAACGTGTATCTCTCATAATCACGAACAAGTCTTACGACCTCTTCCAGAGACCGCTCCGGGGATTTGCTGCGATAATATGGTTGCACCCTCTCTCCATCCTCCCATGGTCGTCCCATGTGTTGCCAGAGACTGCAGAAACTGCACCGATCTACGCATCCGCGGCTATGTTCTATGGAGACTAATCCCGGATGATTCCTTGAACCTGAACCATACATGTGCATCGGGATTTTAGACCAGGCGGGCATCGGCAACATATCCATATCCTCAATAGGCGGACGAATAACATTGGTCTGTACACGGCCCGCCTCACTATACGATATCCCTTTGATACCTTCTACATTGGCTCCCTCTGAAACGGCACATAGCAGCTCAGACAGGGTGGCTTCACCCTCACCATGAACGATGTAATCAATGAGCCCGGTACTGAGAGATTGTTGAGCTGCATAACTGAAGAATACACCGCCTGCTATCACAACTGTACTCGGATGATATTCCTTAACAAGACTGGCCAGTCGCATCGCCTCACGCGAAGAGACAGTTTCCTCGCCGACACATATAACATCGGGCCAGTCGTAGCTGAGTGTGGAGAAAAGCGTCTTCCAACCGATCTTGCTCCCTGGGCAGTCGATTATCTCGATGGACCAGTCTGGGAATGCCGATTCAACTTGTGCCGCAAGCGACATGAAACCCAGCGGCTGCCAAAAAGCGCTTGTCTCGCTGTTGAACGGCCAAACATACCTGGGTGTCCTGATGAATGCGACTTTCATGTGTCAGTTCCAATACAGTTTCTCCAGGCTTGGCATCACCTCTTCTAGTCGGAGTGCCGGAGGAAGTTCACCCAGCATTGTCATAACAAAGGTCATTGAGTTTGACTGGTTAAGTGAACCATGGGTACTGGCCACCTTGCCAATCACCTTATGAAACAGGCCGCTTCCATGCACCCACCCATCCTGCAAGCATACGATCAGATCGGGTGGTTGTTGCACCAAGCCGTTGAAGGCGAACCATATTCGCCTGAGGGGATCGGGGTATCTGTGGTTTAGAGTTGCCTCAAACACCGCTCTGTCGTCAGCAAAGCCATCAGAGTCCACGCTTCCTTTCAGGCGTAGCTGTCTAACGATATCTGAGAGTTCAAGCGGATCTCCGTGCTCCGCATCGTAGCAAAACCTGCCGTGTCTTTCCCTCACTATCGCGAGGCCATCTGCTGTCTGGACGACGACATCCGCCCCGCTTGTCTTCGGCTTCGTAGCAGGATAGCACGCTATGGTTGTACGGGGGTCTTTCAGAACGGCACTTGCGACTCCAGGCGGATCACTGGTGTATAGGGCCGCATACGTGACCAGTCCGAACTCGACAATTACAACGTCTTTAGGTTTCTTCAGACTACTGGTGGGCCGATAGCCATTTTCCTTGAGTAGTCTTCTGAACGAGAGCCTTCCCTGGCCGGATGTGCTGTGTCCGTGATCAGCCAGTAGACTGATCTTCACATTTCCTCTGTGTTCGTACACGATTAGTTCACACCACTTGTCCATCGTTCTCAGATAGTCGAGAATCGCCTCCCTTCCGCCTCGTGTGCCTAAACCAGCTGTTGCTACCGAGTAGACCACCCTTGTGCCGCTTGCCGTCTTTCGAAACAGGTCCGTGATCTTATTGAGTTCGTGGTTTAGAACAGTCTTGGGCTTGATGTATGCAAAAGCGCCGAGGCTTGAGGAACAGTAGTAATCGAGTCTCTTGGCCCAGTCGCTCAGCTCATCAGCGAGATATGCACTGCTGCCACCAGCCAGGCGGTTTGTGTTTCTGTCAAAATACTTACTCTCGTACGCAACTGGCTTCTGACCGCCGAATATCCTCTGAAAGGCAGGGTCAGTCATACCTGGAAAGCAACTGACGACTTGGGCGGAAGGATAGAATAGCCTGAAGCAACCTTCATCATAGAGTTGCTTCACAAGCTGATAAGGCACACCGTCAAGCGCCACAATGAAATGGGGCACGTCCTGAGACGCGAGTTCGTCCAGCAAAATTGTGTAGTCCGATACGCCAGGCTGTGGGCCGAAGCGTAGCTCAACCTTGCGTCCCTTAGCATCGAACCGTTGCAAGTAGTCTGCATACCCGTCCTTGTCCATGTCAAAGGAGATAGTCCGGTCCGCGCCACCAACCGCATGAACACAAACAGGCCGCTCACGAAAGACGGGCACCGATCGACATCCGGCTGTCATCCCTCCGGTTGCCAGGGTCAGCAGCAATCTTACAGCCAATTCGAGGTCATCCGAACTCAAGAGAGCCTCCTGCTGAACCATTCCTCAATCTTTCTGTTTTCGCTGCGTTTTGTTGTGGCAGTGCCACCTTGCAGCCAATCTGAGCGCCATAGTCTACCCTATGCCACAACAGTAGCATAGTCAAAAGTAAGCTGTCTCTGCTCGTGTTTCCAGTAGAGACTCTTGTTAACAAAGATAATGGAGTCGCTGGAAGAAAGGTGAAGGCAGGAACCTGTTGGATTCCCCACAAATACCTTGAGCGATCACACACGCGAGGAGGCGTTATCATGTCCTGCGCCGACCACCACAAGATCCGCGCATCAATTGTCCGTTCGTCTACCGGCCGCAGCACTTCTTGTACTTCTTCCCGCTGCCACAAGGGCAGGGAGCATTTCGGCCGACCTTGCCGGTGGATGTGGCTTCGATGGGGTTGGAGACTTGCGACATCTCTGGGCTCAAAGGTTGCCTGTGATCCGTTTGTCTGAAACTTACGCAGCGTACGGCTACGTAAGGGGATAGGCAGCCAAACCACCAGTGCGTAGCTGGTGGGTTGGACAACTTGGTT
>Ga0209427_10000158_pt1 | contig 64719 bp, 73 predicted proteins | sample DeeMarSWOR136_30_FD_187465 | JGI IMG/M metagenome (GOLD analysis project Ga0209427, IMG submission 187465) | Marine sediment microbial communities from White Oak River estuary, North Carolina - WOR-1-36_30 (SPAdes) (version 2) | ecosystem: Environmental > Aquatic > Marine > Intertidal zone >...
TACGGCCGCAAGGCTGAAACTTAAAGGAATTGGCGGGGGAGCACCACAAGGGGTGAAGCTTGCGGTTTAATTGGAGTCAACGCCGGAAATCTCACCGGGGGCGACAGCCGAATGATGGTCAGATTGAAGGTCTTACCAGACAAGCTGAGAGGAGGTGCATGGCCGTCGCCAGTTCGTGCCGTGAGGTGTCCTGTTAAGTCAGGCAACGATCGAGACCCGCATCCCCTGTTGCCACCGGCTAATAGCCGAGTACACTGGGGAGACTGCCGCCGATAAGGCGGAGGAAGGATCGGGCCACGGCAGGTCAGTATGCCCCGAATCCCCCGGGCCACACGCGAGCTGCAATGGCAGGTACAGAGGGTGCCGACCCCGAAAGAGGAAGGAAATCCCGAAAGCCTGCCGTAGTTGGGATCGAGGGTTGCAACTCACCCTCGTGAACATGGAATCCCCAGTAATCGCGTGTCACTATCACGCGGTGAATACGTCCCTGCTCCTTGCACACACCGCCCGTCGTTCCACCCAAGCGATGCCGGGGTGAGGCGTGGTCCTTTGGGTTGCGTCGAATCTGGGTTTCGTGAGGGGGGAAAAGTCGTAACAAGGTGGCCGTAGGGGAACCTGCGGCCGGATCACCTCCTAAGAAAACAGACCTTGCATTGCCGACTGGAGGAGAAAGCCTAAAGAAGCCAAAGCCCATCAACACTGATTGTACAACTAGGGAAAATTCTGAACTGCTGGTTTTTGCTGTTGTTTGTTCGGTGTAAAGCAGTAATGGTTTTAAACCTGAGTAACGAGTAACCAGTTTTTAAGGGGAGATGTTTGAGGGAGATTAGAGTTGTGCTTTTCATTCAGGTTTTGAATTCTTTTGTTAGCGGTGTTTTCAGTGTTGTTTTGCCATTAATGATGAAAGAAAGAAACATTGATGTACCTATTATTGGACTTGTGTTCGCAGCATTACCAATGATTTTTCAGCTTGAAAGAATATTGTTTGCAACTGTTTCTGATTTTTGGGTAAGAAATTTTTCTTTGTTTTAAATGGGTTTTTAGGTGTAATTGCAAGTACCATCTATTATTTCGCTTGTACACCTTTGGAGTTCTTGTTTGGCAAGGTTGTGGAGGGAACTAAGGATGGTTCCTTGTGGGCCGTGAACAGGCCTTTCCTCTTGGAGAAGAGTGAGAAGAAGTGGACGATTTTGGTTTATTTGAGGGCAACGGTGTATGTCTCTTCTGCTGTTGGAAGTTTACTTGCTGGTTTTCTTGTCGTTTGGTTCTTCTTTGAAGGAACCTTGATGTTATGTACTTTGGCTGGTGGCCTAGTGATCCCAGCAACTCTGTTATTGATTGGTGGGAGGAAGAAGAGGTTCAGTATAGCGAAGGCTTTAGATCTTTTAGATTTTAGAAAGAAAGAGAAGGTCTTTAAGACGTTTTTGATCTTGTTTTTTGTGATGGGATTGTCTTTTGGTTTTCGAAGTGGTTATGTTTTTCCTTTATTTTTGAGTTCAAATGACTTTGATCCTAAGACTGTTGGGATTCTCATTGGTTTGCAGATTCTATTAGCCGGTTTATTTTCGTATCTTTTTGCTAAGAGGTTTGAAATAAGGAAACTTCTACTGGTTAGTGGAGTGCTTCACACATTTACTCTTTTGTTACTCGGATTTTCAACCTCATTATTTGCAGGGGTTCTCGTAGTTGTTTATGGTATTGTAGAGGGGTCGCTGAGCATTAGTCAAGAAGGAATTTTGTCGAGGATTGCAACTGAAGGGTCTTATGGAACTGACATTGGATTATTGATGATGGGACTTCATAGTGGAAATACGCTGAGTTTGGCATTATCAGGTTTTCTTGTACCGGTGTGGGGTTTTGTGGCTCCGTTTCTGATGTCAGCTTTGATTTTTCCGGTTTTCTTTATAGGTTCCTACCTTATTTTAAAAGAGTAGTGTACAATCGCTTTGGAGAAGCCCAAAAAAAGGTTGTTATTACTGTTGAGGTTTGTTGAAGTTTTAGCATAGCAACGATGAGCAAGGAATACAGGTTTTAGTTTGGAAAGATGAAGTTTAAGGTTTTGGGAGCAAGAAGAGGATTAAGGACGCTTATAATTGCATGGTAGAGATATACGTTTTCTCTCGTTTTTGTTTGAATATGAACTGTGGGACTGAAAGATACGAGCTTGTGATCGTCAGAGATCGTGGAGAGGTTGTATTTTTAGTTCCTTTTTTAGATATAGGAGAGATTACGGCAGAAAGCTGAAAGAGTGGAGGTATGAATGGCACACATACACCAATAGACACCTATTTCTCTAAGACTCTGCCCTTATTATATGGGACAAATTGTCGTATTTTTTCAAATGAAGCCTTTGCCACTTTTTCTCGCAGCCTTTTAGGTGTTTTTCCAGCTAAAACTTTCAAAACATGCTTGAACAATACTCTACCTTTTGAATCTCCGGGCACGATGACAACGTACGAGCTAGTCTTAGCTTTAACTGCATCAATAGGCCCACCAACAAACCTGACCTCGCCATTTTCCCTAGCCACGCCGATAGCCAGCTTGAGCGGAGTTCCGCGCATCCAATTCCGTCTTCCAAGAACAAGGAAACCTCCATGAGGAACATATTCGCCAGAAGGCGCACTCTTGCTCAGTTGTGCTGGATTAACCCAATAGACATCTACACTGGCAAAGCCTTCACGCCAACCTCTGGAAAAAGAAGCAGCAAACACGCCAGCCTCCTGCAAGCATTCTTCACTAGTCTTTTTTCCTTCAGTCTTAACTACAACAAAAGGCGCTCCAACAACATCGGCATGAATAACTAAATCTTCTTCCTCAGCATACTTTGTAACTAAAACTTCATTGCTAACAGCATCTTTGCCAGCTACAACCAAAAAACCGTCAGAAGAGACAAACCATCTGAACTTCTCAAACCAGTTCTTACGCCGAATTTTACGCTCAGCAGTCTCTTCAACGACTTCAGCAGGTCTAATCCTTCCCGTAGCTTCAGCCTTCGCAATCTTTGCTTTAATCCGCTGTAGCTGTTTACACGACTCCTCGGAAGCAGCCTTCGCACCCTTCAATTTGCGATTAGCCCGCTTGTATTGTTCATAAAACCGTGCTGCATTGTCAAACACACTCTTGCGCAGACTCAACCCAAAACGCAAATCATCAATACAAACATTAACCACTAAGTGGTTTGCATCAAAAGACTCAAAAAGCATGCTAGGTGTTTTACCAGTCTTCTTCTCAGATGAAATTCTAGAAACCACCATACTCCACTTCTTTCCACTCTTCTTACCATCTAAAAACTTTTGCAGCAACATTTGAAGCTTACCGCTTTGTGAGTAAATTACATCGCCAATTCGCTTATTTCTCTCCGCCTTAGCTTCAGCCTCAGCTGAAGCCTCCTTCTGACTTTTAACGATTCTCTCAAGCCTCTCAGCCTCACGCCTTAGCCTCTCAACTTCCGAGGCAGTCGTAGCCAATGCCTTCTCAATGACTACAATTCTAACATAAAACTCATCCAAAGCCTCATTAAAACTCTTATAACAATGATAATTGAAACCATTGTAACGCTTAAGCTTAACAGGCATAACATCAATAAAACCATCATTCTCATCCATAACAACACATGGCTCCAATTCTCCATTTGTAATTTGAGAAAACAAGCTCTGCAGCTTTCTGAAAACTGCGTCAACCATAGAATCATTCAAGTCTTTGCAAACTGTTTTCTTGTCAACACGTGCCCTCAACAGGGCTTCCTCAGCATAAAAACCACCAACCCCCAACCAACGCGTAAGGGCTATGACAATCCCAACATCACCAAAATCCTCCAGCTTTTTCAATAATTCTTCTTTACTGACCTTTGACGGATCCTTTCCATGAGGAGGAGCAAAACGAAAATCCTCACCGCGAAGAATATTTCGATCCCGCATACGCTTGTAACTCATAGCATGCAAAATCTTCTGCTCCTCATCTACCAAAATAGCATTTCCATCCCCGAAAAGCTCTAGATAAAGACGCAGCTCACCCGCCCAAGTTTTAAAAGTGAAAACCACAACACGCTCAAACCTATACTGCTCAACATCAATCAACAGACAATTCCGCAAATACTTCCTCAAAGCCATACAAAAAGCAGGAGGAATCCTAGGTTTCTTCCTAGAATAGGAAGTCAAATGCAGACGCATACCAGCCTCCAAAACCAGCCAAAAAACGCTTCCATCACGTCCGCGCAACTTAAAAAGCAAAGTCTTGCCGTTTAGCTGATAAATGTTTCGAACATGAGCATCTATTATACTTTCATGCAACTCCCGAACAACAGCAGCAACATCAAAACTCGAAAATTGCCTCTTCCTCAACATAATTCAATTCCCAAAAAAGTATAAACACTAAACTATAAATAGACAGCATCAAATCTAGATTCAAAATATAATTAATAAAGGCTGAAAGACAATGAAAACCCTAGAAATCATATATTGGCTAAGACTTGCCATGGGCATAACTGCAGCTCTCATATGCACAGGCTATGGTCTAGCAATGGGATCAATGTACTTCAAAGAACCGAAATTAGACACCTTCATAAACGCTTTGTCCATAGCATTAGTCATCTACTTGATATCCTACTACGTCGTGAAATTCAAGTTCTCACTCAAAGTGGAGAAACCTCAAAAACTTATGACAACAGGGATAGGTATCTACATCCTTTCATGGCTAGTCTTCTGGATCCTATCCTACACAATAATCGCTACAGCCATAGTTTGAGCAGGGTCTTCCCTACAAATAACTCTCGATTTTTGCTTGGTTTTTTCCATTTCCAACTGTCTTTGTCTTCTCGTTTTCAGTTTGCTCATGTTTCGTTTCAAGATTGCCCACAGCTGACTTGATGAGTACACGCATACATTCAGACCAAGCAGAAAAAAAACCACGATCAAAATCCTCGTGAAGTTTACTTTTTACATGGGCTCGAAACTCTTTTCTATAATTCTGTAAAGCCTTCTTATCATTGAAGTTCAGCTTTGGAAGAAATGTATACTCATCACCAGTTGATTTATATGCAATCCACATTCCACGCAAAGCCCTGAAATATCCTCTGTTCCACTCAGTCTTATGCATCTTCTGTTTGATTCTCTGTAATTCACGCTCCGCCTCGGCAAACTGTCTTTCAACAAGAAGCTGAAAGAACCTTGTAACCAAGACTGATGGGATAGGCATCGTTAGCGCCTGCGGCGTTTTACTTTATCATCGTCAGAAACATCCTCTAGCCCATTCTCAGTTATTTTGAATATTTCCTCCCCTTCAGGCAAATAGGAACTGGAAACCAAACGGGCAATCCGCACGGGACCACGAGAAGCTTTCCTTAAGAAAGTTCGTGTACGACTTGTATGTGCAACAATATGCCCACCAATCGGATGAACAGCATTCCCGAAAAAGACATCAGGTTTAGACATAACTTGATTAGTAACAACAGCCACAGCATTGAAAGCCCTGGCCAAGCGAATAAGCTTATGCATATGCTTGTTCAGCCTCTGCTGCCTCGAAGCTAACATTTCACGTCCAATATACTCACTTCGGAAATGCGAAGTCAAAGAATCAACAACAATCAGCTTAACATTATTCTCTTTAACTATTTCATCAGCATTATCAAGAAGAAACATCTGATGGTCAGAAGTGTAAGCTTCAGCATAGATAATATTTTTAACGACTTCCTCAGGATCCAACTCTAAATGCCTAGCCATCTGAATGATGCGTTCAGTTCTAAAGGTATTCTCAGTATCAACGTACAAGGCTGCACCGTGAATGCCACCCAGTTCAGCAGGCAACTGTACATTAACACATAACTGATGACAAATCTGACTCTTGCCACTGCCATATTGACCATAAAACTCAGTTATTGTCTGAGTCTCCAAACCACCACCAAGAAGCCTATCTAAAGCTTCGCTACCAGTAGTCAAACGCAGAACATTCTTACTCCTCCTAAGCAGCTCATCAGCCCGGATAAAAGAAACACTGATACAAGAACGGGCAGCACCAATAACCTGCAAAGCCTTCTTTTCACCAATGCCAGCAGGCTCCAATTCACGGGCAGTAGCCATAGCCAAAGACTCGACTGTGTGAAACCCCAACTCCTTTAACTTCAGGGAAGTTGTAGGACCAATACCTGGTAGATCTTCCAAAAACTCAAACTTTTTCTCAGCCACACCTTTCTCTTCCTCAACCATAAGTTTTCCCCTTTTACAATCTACTCAAACAGTTGAAACCAGCGATATTTAAATCACACGAAAGACAATAACATTCAATCCTCAGAGAGATAAGTTAAAGTAATCGTAAACGCTTGTAATCCACAGGTTTTTGCACCTAAAAGCTTTACAGATTCCATAGCCTCAAAAAATGGAAAGCACTATCTAGCTTTTCCACTTGTCTCTATCCATTTAAGTCTAAGCAACATTGATCAGCAAAGCCAAATAAAATATAAAATACTTTGTCAATCTATTGCTTTGTAAAAGATTAGTAAATAGGAGAAGAAAACTTGGAAACTGTGAAAATTGTGGAGAAAGTTGCCTTTAACCTTCTAAAACAAGCCGTGATTTATCTTCCGAAGGATGTGAAACAAGCGTTACAAAAAGCACACGCCGAAGAAACAAGCAAAACAGGAAAGACCCAGTTGAGAGCGATTCTAGATAATGTTGAATTTGCTGAGAAATACCAAGCTCCAATATGCCAAGACACTGGGACAATAATATTTTACATAAAGGCTGGTGCCATGGTGAAAGATCTTGATAAGATTGAAGGAGCTTTGACAAAGGCTACTAGGAGAGCCACTGAGGAGGTTCCTATTCGTCCAAATGCTGTTAACCCGTTCACTCAGAAAAACAGTGGAGACAACACCGGAAGGATGATACCATACATAAATTGGGAAATTGTGTCGGGAGACGAAATACAAATGACCGTACTGCCAAAAGGCGGAGGTTCAGAAAACGTCTGCGTTATGGGTATGCTTGTTCCAGGCGAAGGAACAAGAGGAGTCAAGAAATTCATTGTTGATGCTGTATTGAAAGCTGGATCGAAACCTTGTCCACCAAACATTCTAGGGATAGGAATAGGCGGAGGCTCTGACATTGCTATGAAAACAGCTAAAAAAGCATTGTTGAGGCCCTTAAATATACCAAATCCAGATACTGAAATAGCAAAACTTGAGAAAGAGATTCTGGAGGCTGTGAATATGACAGGAATTGGACCAATGGGACTTGGCGGAAAAACTACAGTTTTAGGTATAAACATAGATTATGCTCATAGGCATCCCGCATCTTATCCTGCGGCTGTTGCCTTCAATTGCTGGGCTGCACGAAGAGCTACAGCAAGAATAAGTTCAGATGGAACAGTTGAATATTTGACACATAAAGTCGAATGAGGTGAAGTATATGACTATTTATAGATTTAAGACTCCGATATCGGAAGCTGAGATACGTAAACTGAAGGTAAATGATGTTCTATACGTAAGTGGAACTATGGTGACTGCAAGAGACCAAGCTCACAAGAGAGCCCTAGAATACTTTAGGCAAGGAAAGCCGTTACCGATAAAACTTGAAGGATTGGCTGTTTTTCATTGTGGTCCAATAGTGAAGAAGAAAGAAGGCAGATGGACCATCGTGGCAGCAGGTCCAACAACAAGTACAAGAATGGATATTTTTGAAGACGAGTTCATAAAGAACTTTCAGGTCAGAGTGATAATTGGCAAGGGTGGAATGGGAAAAAGAACAACAGAAGCCACGGCAAAATACGGCGCTGTATATGGAGCCTTTACTGGTGGAGCTGCAATCTTAGCTGCAAAAGCCATAAACAACGTGAAAAAGGTTGAATGGTTTGATTTGGGAATGCCTGAAGCCATGTGGATTCTGGAGGTTGAAGAATTCGGTCCATTAGTAGTGGCTATTGACTCCCACGGAAACAACCTGTTCATGGAAGTTGAGAAGAAAGTTGAACAAAACAAGCAGAAGATTTATCAGAAACTTGGCTTGTCATCATAATTCCCATTCTTATTTGGCTCTTATATTTGATTCTTGATACCTAGTTTGGATTTTGTTTCTTGCGTCACAAGATTTAATATTGCTTTTGACACATTTCGTTAAGACGTGGTCAGAACCATGCTCAAAAATTTTAGGGATAAAATAGCCCTTTCCGGAGTAACTGTGCTAATGATAGGTGTAGCCCTACTAATCTTCACATTCATAAGCGCCTACGGATTTCTAACCCAAAACTTATCGATAATTGCTTCTGAAGACTTGGTGCAGACTTTTGGAGAAGCATTGGCTCCTTTGATTGCAACATGCATACGCGTGATGTATCTCGGAGTCATGGGTTGGATAGGCTCCCTCCTAACCATCCGAGGAGTAACAATAATCGCCCACTCACCAAAATTACCGAAAAGCATCCCACAAAAACAAACAGTAGCCAAGCCGATTCCTCAGAAGAAAGCCTCTGAAAAATCAGAAGAAAAAACTAGACCACCGACACCAAAGGCTGAAAAACCAAGTGAAAAAGTTAAGCCAGAAGAAAAAGTAAAGTCACGAGAGCCAGAGATCATATTTCTACCACCAGAGGAAGCTTCACAGCCACAACCACTACAAGAACGACAACAGGAAAACGATGCTTCGCAACAACCGTCCAATTCCTAAACTGCATACAAACATCTGGAAAAGGAGAAAATATGAGAATCCCTATTCGAATGATAGGCATAGCTACAACATTTTTCTGGCTATTCCTAATTGTTTTTTTTGTCTCTGCTGTCTATTCCGTCAAGGATGTCCGGTTTGATTTTGAAGACCCACAGATGGGCTTAACTGCCGACGATAAAATACTCTTCTCTCTGCCAATGACAATCGATAACCGGGGCTACTATAATATTGGCTCCTTCAACGTGACAACTGAAATCTCAGATAAACAAGGTTACATCATCACACATGGGTGCACATTCATCTCTGTCATAGAGAAAGGAGGACAAACAATAGCAACTCATAACATGATAATAGACATGAACGATCTGCTACAGAACAGCCAAGATTACTTATTCAATGACACGAAGCTTAAGGTACATGAAACAGTTGGCATGGAACTTGCTGAGGTTATCCCAGTTCAAATCTCAACAAACCTTTCTATACATTGGGGTGCACCCCTATACAACTTCGTATTAGGTGAAGTTGAATACGCTACATCCAACAGAACTCACTTGACAGTCACAGTTCCAATAAGTTTTGAAAACCATGCATTCTTCAACTTGATCGGCATCACAGAAATATGCATGTATAATAGTACTAATGCTTCATTGGGTAGAGGAGAAACAACAATTGAAGCTCTACAAAATGCGCCGTACAGAGGACACATAGATCTCACAGTTCCAATGGCTGGAATGACAGAAAATGGATATTTCAAAGTGTATTATTCAACCTCGTTTTTCAACTTTGGACCTTTGGTGTTTCCTTATGACTGAAGAAAGAAGGGGATTCAGAGAAACTCTTCAGAAATTCACCGTAAAAGCCCTAAAAGCAACAATAAAGGGCATCCTTTTATATGGAATCTACCTCGTATTAACAATTTTTTTGACTCCAGTTTCAGAAATAGTTCCAAGTTTTCAACATACAATTGAAACTTTTGTTATGATATACATTTGTCTAATGGTTGTGGGCGAGCTTTCTGCAGGAACAATCTTTCAACACTTTCTGAGCGCTGCAAAAGCGTTATTTGTCATTATTTATCTGATTTTTGCTTTAGGAAACGGGGTCATTAGCGTGGCCTTCCAAAATGTAAACATAGTTGTAAACTTGCGCTTGTTTTTGGTTATAGCCATGCTTCTCAGTTTGGTGGGATTTGCAAAATCAATGCTCCAGACAATAAACTTCCTAAACGAAAAGGCAGAACCTCCACACATCTAAGTTTTTTCGCCGTACGAAGCATAGAAGGCTCTACTATTTGGCATGGGCTGCTTCTATCTATAAAATTTGCTAGTTGACGTTAGTGTTGTTGATGCAAATTCTAAGAGTCTATCAACATAATCCTAAACAAAAGACTACTTGAAACGTTCCTATATAACAGATTAATCTGATGTAAGTTTTTTTGTCATCACATATGCATCTTCTCCGTCAGCGTAGTAACCTTTGGTTGTGCGAGAAACTTGGAATTCTAGTTTTTTGTAGAGGTTGATTGCTCGTGTGTTGGTTGTTCTGACTTCCAGAAAGCACAATTCCGCCTTGTAAAATCGCATGTTTTTCATAGCCTTGGTAACCAAAGCTTGTCCTATACCTTTATGTCTGTACTGCGGCAGAACAGCCACAGATACGATGTGTCCCTTCTTGATTAATCCACGAAAATCAAGGATTGATAACCCTGTCTCAATACGGCACAATATGTATCCTACGACTTCTTTGTTTTCCTCTGCAACAATGAACGTCTCTGGAAACCTGCGGTATAAATCCACAAAGAAATAGTCTGAGTAGTTCTCCGGTAAACAAGCATGGTTTATATATTTGACACGTTCCAAGTCGTTTATACTGAATTTCCGAAGTCTGAAGGTTTGCTGCAAATATTCTCCCTCCTCAACTCATCCTTCAACGCAAATTTGAGGTTAAGCCATTTTATATCACATTTAATACTTTTTGAGAACTTCTGAAGTCTTTTAATCTTAACGTGCTTTGACTCCCGGCAGGGTAAAGTTTCCATAAGGCATCGTCCAGACCTTTGCCTTTTTTCCAGTAATGCTGAAAGCCTTACTCACAGCATCATTTATGGCTCTCGTTGTCTTCAGTTTGAAAACGTTTGCTGCATAATAATCCGGCATTGACGAAACCAAGATTATATGAACTTTCTGTAAAGCCTTCATCAAATAGTAGGCTTTGTGCCCACCCAATATAAAATTGCGTTTAATTCCTCTTTCAACATCTTTTAGATTCTTGAACTTGAGCATCCAATCATAGAAAACTTGGTTTCCATGACCTTCTGGGCATTCTGCTACGAGGATTATTACTCCTTCACGCTTAACTACCTCGAGGGCGTTATCAACTCCTTTGTATGCTTGGAAGAGGTTTACATCTGTTGGATGTCCACCCGCACTGACAATAACTATGTCTGCTTTACGTTCTACCTGCACCCGATACATCTCATCAACAAGTTTCGTTCCTTTGTAGAACGCTTTGTTTACATCACCTGCAAAAGCCTTAACAATCTCACCTTCACCGTTAACCACAACATTCAAGATGAAATCTACTTTTGCGAGTTCTGCTGCTTCAACCATGTCTTCATGAACTGGATTTCCATTCAAGACTCCAGTTTTGGCTTTTGGATGCAGAAGCATAACGTGATTGTGCTTTATTGTTTCTTCTGCGGAAACTGCGGGTAAAACACTTTTTCTTCCGCCACCATAACCAGCATAATAGTGAAAACATATGTCTCCAGTCAAGATCTTCACGTCTGCCTCAGCAAAGAGACGATTCAGATAAACCTCTGTGTTATATTTGCTGGTTTTACCTACATAGACATGGTTTTGAGATTTATGATCGTGGCTTATGGTTTTTATACGATTAAGAACCGCTTCACCCAACAGCATTAATGCTTCTTCACGTGTAACCGCCCTGTGCGTTCCACATCCGAAAATAATTGTTATATCCTCGTCTTTGACGCCTTTCGTGTTCAACTCTTCAAGTATCGGAGGCACCATGAAATTGCTTGGGGCAGGTCGGGTTGCATCATCAACTACAATCGCCACCTTATGTGTGGGTTCAACGATATCGCTTAAATTTCCAGAGTCTAAAGGCTCCCTTAAAGCCCTTTCAATCTCCGCTGTGGCGTTCTTTACACCAAACTTCTTCTTAGGTTCAATTGAACCTAAGAAGTTTCGAGCAGGAATTCTTGTACAGACCTCTGTTTTTCCATAAGGAAGCCACACGTCAACCATGCCTAGTTTTGCTCCGATGAAAGTTAAAAGTTATTACAAGTCTTTTAAGTGTAACGGGTCTCAATATCAAAGGTCTTTTAAGCACTTGACGCAATACTCTTTTTGTGGGATTCTACATGTCAATCGATACAAAAACACCTAATAAAAATGAAATTCTATTTTTATGGTTCAACCGTTATGCGGGAGTGACTATTAAAACTCCTTCCAAAACATTAGTTATAGACCCTGTAGATGTAAAACCTCGAAACCTCAAAAATGTTGATGCAGTTTTAATTACACATGAACATTATGATCATTTAGACCAACCACTTATCTCAGAAATCCATAAGCTCACGAAATGTACAGTTGTGGCTGATCCCACATCTACAAAAAGGCTTCAGAACACGATTCCTCCCGAGAAGTTGCATGAAATTCAGCCGGGTTCAGAAGTAAAGTTTGGAGAAGTATCAGTAAAAGCTGAAAGCTGCAACCATCAGCCAGCAGTCACACCGGTAACCTTCATAATCACAAGTAAAGATGGAGTCAAAGTTTATCATACCGCAGACAGCCTACCATTTCCAGAGATGGCAGCAATAGGAGAAAGAGAAAAACCCGACATTACCTTCTGCACTGTTGGAATTGCACCGGGCACATCACCAGAAACAGGTGTTGAAATCGCCAAGTTAATTAAGCCTAAGGTGGCTGTTCCCTATCATACAGGTGTTACTTCAGACCTAGAAAAGTTTGCAGAACTCCTCAAGAAAGATATGCCCAATATTACATGTGTAATTCCAGAAGTGGGCAAGATCTACCAAGTCTCCAAGAGGAGGGGGAACATTGTCCAAGAAGAAAAACCATAACGCTGCAAAAATTGAAGTCTGCAAAATTCTGAATAAGATAGGAGCCCTAAAATTCGGAGCTTTCAAACTCACAAGTGGAAAAATAAGCCCATATTACATAGACTTGAGAATAGTTCCAAGCTTCCCTGACGCCTTCCAAAAAATCTGTGACTTCCACTTGGATTTCATCAAAGAGGAAATAGGCATAAAGAACTTTGATAGAATAGCCGGGATTCCCATAGCTGGCATACCATTCGCATCCTTAATTGCTTACAACCTCAAAAAACCGCTACTCTACATCCGCAAAGGCGTACGACTTCATGGAAGACAAAGGAGAATAGAAGGAGTTCTCACACCTGGAGACCGGGTTTTACTGATTGACGACTTGATCACAACTGGCTTATCCTTAAGAAGGGCGGCAAAAGCCATAGAGGCTGAGGGTGGAGTAACAACAGATGCAGTAGTGCTTCTGGACAGAGAAGAGGGTGGAAGAGAGAATCTTGATAAAACTGGAATAAGACCTCATGCACTCCTCAAGATGAGTGAGTTAACTGATGGATTATACGAAATCGGAGCAATAAATGAGGAGCAATTGAAAACGATTTTGAAGCAGATTAAAAATGTGAAGAGTAGCTAAAATCTATTGATAGAACATAAGTTTTCATTACTTCCAACGCCAGATTTTTCTTCCCATGAAGATTTCTGGGAGTAATAGTAGAGCTAAGCCTGCTACGCCTATTACGTACGCGAGGTCTGTGATGTTTAGAGGTGTAAGATGGAAAAGTTGTTGTGTGATGGGTATGTAACATATTCCAAGGGTTAAGGTCACGGAGGCTAGTACAGCGATGAGGAAAAACTTGTTCTTGAATGCTGTTCTACCCATTCTCCAGACACTGTGTGTCTCTGAACGGCAGTTCCAAACTTGGAATAGTTCAAACATTGCTGCTTGCACAAAAGCGGCTGTAGTAGCCCTTCTATATGTAAGTTCTCGTGCAACTTCATCTATGCCTGAAGGAAGATTCCAAGGATGTGATGGCCAAACGTAGTATTCTAAGCAAAATACGAGTAACGTTCCAAGGGATTGAAATATGAAGGAGGCTATGAAGAATGCACCCATTCCATGCAGTATGCCTTCCTCTGGTTTGCGCGGCGGTCGGTCCATCACATCCTCCGCAGGAGGATCTGTGGATAATGCCACGGCTGGGGCACCGTCTGTGACTAGGTTTATCCATAGAATCATGGCTGGAATTAGTGGTAGCGGGAACAATTTTTCTCCATAAATTCCTCCCAAGATTGCAAATGTTCCTATAACGAATAATTCATCGAAGTTGCATGATATGAGGAAACGTGCGTATTTGCGGATGTTGTCGTATATGGCTCTTCCCTCCTCAACAGCTTTGACAATTGTTGCGAAGTTGTCGTCCGTTAAAACTAGGTCAGAAGATTCTTTTGTAACGTCTGTTCCAGTTATTCCCATCGCAACGCCGATGTCGGATGCTTTCACTGCTGGTGCGTCATTAACACCGTCTCCTGTCATAGCCACAATATGGCCTTTCGTTTTCAGGGCATTGACAATTCTTAGTTTGTGTTCAGGTGAGACCCTTGCGTAAACTGTCACATTTTCAACTATTTTTCCAAATTCCTTCTCGCTAAGCTTCTCCATTTCAACGCCTGTGAGAACAATGTCTCCTTTTTTGAAGATTCCAACTTCTTTGGCTATGGCTGTGGCTGTCAGTTTATGGTCGCCTGTTATCATTACCGTTTTTATTCCAGCTTTTTGACATGTGTTATTTGCTTCAGTTGCCTCTTTTCTTGGCGGGTCTATCATTCCTTGCAAGCCTATGAAAACTAGGCCATCCTCGACCGTTTTCTCGTTGTATTCTTTCAGTGTTGCTGACAGCCGCCTGTATGCTACCGCAAGAACCCGCAGAGCATTGCTGGCCAGTTTCTCATTTATCTCTAAAATCCTACTTCTCTTAGCCTTGGTTAGTTTTTTCTCTTCTCCATCCTCAAGAATGTTGCTACATCTCTCAAGAATGGTTTCGGGTGCTCCCTTCATGTAGGCAAATATTCCATTTTTTGGAGTTTTATGAATAGTTGTCATGCGTTTTCTTTCAGATGTAAAGGGAACCTCACCAATACGTGGATACACTCCTTCCAGTTGCTCCTTTTCAAGTTCAGCCTTAGCAGCGGCAACTATCAAGGATCCCTCAGTTGGGTCACCAAAGATTTCCCATGTGTCATTTTGGTAATTCTTTCTTAATTGTGCGTTGCTGCATAACGCACCTATTTTAAGTATGAGTTCAAGGTCTCCTTCAGGTTTTGCTTTGTCTTCTCCTTGTCGAAATTCGCCTTTAGGTTCATAGCCGACTCCTGTTACTTCAAAGAGCTTGCCATCGACGTAGATTTGCCTTACCGTCATTTCTCCTTTCGTTATTGTTCCAGTCTTGTCTGAGCATATGACTGTAACTGCCCCAAGGCTTTCTGCGGATGAGAGTCTTCTGACAATGGCATTTCGTTTTGCAAATTCTCTGGCACCAAGCGCTAATGCTATTGTAACTACTGCAGGCAGCCCCTCCGGTACAGCTGAAATTGCCAAAGATATCGAGGACATAAATGCTCGAATGAAACCTTCTATCTTGAACTGTCCTTGCGCAACCACTTCGAATGCTTCAAGAGCGAATATAAGTATGCATACTGCTATGACAACCTTAGCTATCTTGCTTGCGAATCTATCAAGTTTTTTCCTGAGTGGAGTTTCCTGTTCCTCTGCAGTTTGAACCATTTCAGCTATCTTGCCAAATTCCGTGTCCATTCCGGTCGTGGTTACAACAGCTTTTCCTCTTCCATAAACAATATAGGTTGCTGTAAATATCATGTTACGCCTTTCAGAAATTGGAGAGTCTTTATCAAGCACAGTTACTTCTTTATTCACTGGTGTTGATTCACCTGTCAAGACAGCCTCATTTGTCTTGAGCTCGATAGCTTCTATGATCCTGGCATCCGCTGGTATGTGGTCCCCTGTTTCTAATAGAAGGATGTCTCCTGGCACAACTTCTCTAGCTGGTATAATTATTTCTCTGTCATTTCGAATGACACGTGCTTTAGGCGCTGCCATCTTTCTCAATGCTTCTAATGCTTTTTCCGCTCTGTATTCCTGAACAAAGCCTGTTATGGCAACTAAAACAACAATTGCGCCAATAACGACTGTATCTGCGTAGGCTTCCATGAACTCTTCGGTTTGTCCAGTTATTGATTCGTGAATTCCGATGATTGTGGAGAAAATTGTGGCTGCAATGAGAAGCAGAATAAAAATGTCTTTGAATTCTCCAAGAAACATTTGAAGTGCTGTCCTACGCTTCTTTTCCTTTAACTCATTGTAACCATAATTCTTCAGTCGCTCTTGCACTTTCTCTGTTGTCAACCCTTCAGCTGTGATTAGACTAACATTTAGAACTCGCATAACTTCATTGGTTTCCATGGCATGCCAAGGCTTTGACGTCTACTCCACCCCACGTCCTTCAGATAGAGATAATAGTGCTACATAAGACCTTTTTTATCCTTTTCGCATAACTAGAAAAATTGTCAACAACCAAGTCCATAAAAGATTTCATAAATCACTCAGCAATTGTCGGTATTCACCTAATTATATGATATTGGAGAAAACTCACCTTAGAGCAATTTCTGTCAGAACCTTTTCCGGATTCCTTGAATTCTTTATTGAATCTCCTAACAACAGAATCTTATTAATCGGCACCTTCATGTTTAAAGCTTATAAATCACCAAAACCCAAATGTGCAAAGACCATATATGATCTTACGTTTAAAACAGTACAAGAGTGAATGAGAATGGATTGGTTACTACTTGCTCCAATCTCTGGAATGTTTTCGATCATCGTTGCGATTTATCTATACTTCCATGTCAAGAACCAAGATGTTGGAACTCCTAAGATGAAAGAGATATCTGATGCCATAAGGGAGGGTGCTGTGGCTTACTTGAAGAGGCAATACATGACGCTCATGGTTTTCAGTGCAATAATTGCGATAATCATAGCTGTTTTCTTAGACTATAATCAGGCCGTAGCATACGTTATTGGATCAATCTGTTCTGCTCTTGCTGGTTTTCTTGGGATGGACATAGCACTTCATGCTAATGTTCGAACTGCTCAGGCCGCCAGAAAAGGTTTGAACAAAGCCTTTTCAATAGGATTCTACGGCGGTGCAGTAATGGGTCTAGCGGTTGTAGGATTAGCTTTATTGGGCGTCAGCGCCCTTTACTATGTATATTACGATCCTAGCAACATTTCTTATGCGCCAAACATTATTCTCGGCTTCAGCTTTGGCGCAAGCACCATTGCACTCTTTGCTAAAGCTGGTGGAGGCATATATACAAAGACAGCTGACATTGGTGCCGATCTTGTGGGGAAAGTTGAAATGGACATCCCTGAAGATGACCCCAGAAATCCTGCAGTAATTGCAGACAACGTTGGGGATAATGTGGGGGATGTAGCTGGCATGGGAGCTGACTTATACGATTCTTATGTTGCAGGTGTCGTTGCAGCAATGATCATAGGCGCGTTAGAATTGGGAGTAATAGGTGTAATACTACCGTTACTAATTAAAGCACTCGGGATATTTGCTTCAATCATCGGATTACTTTTTGTTCGAGTAGGGGGAGAAGATAGTCCTGGTTCTGCTCTTAACAGAGGAACATACATAACTTGTACCATCTTCTCTGTTTTTGCGTTTCTGCTGATGTATCATCTCGAAATTGAAAGGGGTATATTCTATGCCACTTTAGCTGGATTGATTGTTGGAATCATTATTGGTCTCACATCGGATTACTACACATCCATAGATAGAGGCCCTGCACGAAAGACTGCTGAATCGTCAAAAACGGGAGTTGCAATAAACATCTTGACTGGTTTCTCCTACGGTTCGATAAGCATCGTACCTCCACTAATTGGTATAGCTATTGCAACAGTAGTATCATATCAATTGGCGGGAATATTTGGAATCACCATGTCCGCAGTTGGAATAATGGCTACAGCAGGTATGATAGTGTCTGCAGATGCTTACGGTCCTATCGTTGATAATGCTAAAGGCATAGCTGAGCAATCAGGACTCGGAGAGGAAGTTATTGCTAGAGCAGACAGATTGGATGCTGCGGGTAATACGGCAAAAGCGATAACGAAGGGTTTTGCGATATCTTCAGCGGGTTTAACTGTCATTGCTTTGTTAGTTGCATATGCAGAGATTGTTGGAATTGAGACAGTTAACTTCATGGATCCGTTTGTCATGGCAGGCACTTTGATTGGCATTTCTATACCGCCTTTCCTGTCTGCTTTGATGATATTGGGAGTGGGAAAGAACGCATTTAGGATGATTGAGGAAGTCAGGAGGCAGTTCAAAGAGATGCCAGGTTTGATGGAGGGAGAAGCAAAGCCAGATTATGCTAGATGTGTTGACATTGCGACTAAGGGTGCTTTGAAAGAATTGGTTCTTCCCTGTGTTTTGACGATTGTGTCTCCTTTGATAGTTGGACTCGTACTCGGCAAAAGCGCTTTAGGTGGATTCTTAGCAGGCAGTATATTGTCAGGAATGGTCTTCGCTTTCTTTATGTCCAACGCTGGCGGTTTATGGGATAACGCGAAAAAATACATAGAAGATGGCAACCTCGGTGGGAAGGGTTCAGATGCTCATAAAGCTGCAGTCGCAGGTGACACAGTTGGTGATCCATTCAAGGATACTGCAGGCCCATCCATTAACACCTTGCTCGTTGTCATGTCTTTAACTGCATCGATGTTTGCTGAGCTCATCGCCATGTACGCCCTGCTAGGATGATCCCCTTAATTGCTGCATAACTCTAATTTTTGATACTGTTTCGGCTACTTATATCCAGTCAACAAGCTCTTGATTATGATTTGAACGCGTGTTATAGTCAGCTAATGCTTTCAAACTGCCTTGAAGATTGCGTGAGGGGTGACAGGGTACACCTATCGTTGCCAGATTCAGCCTGATAAAATTTTTGCTATGTCGATCTCCACGAATATAACGAGGATGTTCACGATTAAGGTTACTAAAGTAAGATAGATCAGAATTCTTTCAACTCTATGTATCATGCCCAAGTCTTGTAACGTGAGAATACTATCTAGAGCATCATCATTGGAACTGATAAGGGAAAGCTCCCGTGAAATGTTGCTGACTGCGTGGGTGAGAGTTTGCTCATCCAATTTAGAAGATTGAATAACTGGCACTACACCTTCTTCGATGCATAACATCAACTCTTTCTGGGTCCATAAAATTCTTTCAAGAGTAGAAAGCTCCCGTTTCATGGAGAAGACGATCCTGCTAATTTCTTTATTCCTTGGATTATCAAGAGCCTTCTCCTCTATTTCCTCAGTACGTGCCCTCAACGCCATTACCACATCTAGATTTTCATCGCTAATTTCATGAAGCAGTCTGTTCACAATGAAAGATGAAGCAATACCGAGCTCACAAATTTTTGAAATGCAATCTTGAAAAGTCTTCAGCGTGTTATCAATCGATTTAGATGCATGCCGGCTTCTTACAGTTATAAGAATGTTCTCTTTCACAAATACGTAAACGGGATACCTTTCCAGTGTATCCATAAAAATGACTAGAGGAATAGAGAGCAGAACATAATCATTGATTTTTCTATACCGTGAAAAAATCTGATGTTCTCTAATAGTATTCATGATTTCAGTTTCTTTCAATAATCTGGCTATTACATTCAATTCTTTGTCGTCGGGTTCCATGCAGTCGATCCAACACCAATCAGCTTTTTCACTGAGGCTCTGCAATCCACTTAGAGAGTTAGCATCTCTTGCCTCTAGTTCATTCGATTTTGTGAGCGTGTAAATCCATATCATTTTGTGTTCACTTTGCCAAACATTGATAGAGAACTCGAATTGCTTATTAAAGTTGTTTTCACTGCTTTCAAGTGAAGGATATTATCGCGGATGCATGTTGACTTGATGTTAAGAGTGAAATGTTGATTTTGAATTTCAATGGAAAAGTCAACTTTGATTTCCTTTCCGAGTTTTGATGGCGATTATTGCTTCAATGCAGTAGTTATGACGGAAACAATGGCACAATGGATTGGAGGCTTGGTTAAAGGCATTAGCCTTCCTTTTCTTAGTGAGCAGAATAAAGGAATTGCTGATTTTAACACTCTTGCTAGTCGTTTTTAAGGACCCGAAAAGACAGAAAGAGGTGAAGAAAGCTAAATCTTCAGATTTGTCTTTTCCAGATTAACAGTTTATCTTCTATAGACAAGCACGATAGATACCCAAGACAATGTTTAATTAATCGGTTTGATGTATTGCTGTGCAGATGGAAGGTAATATAAAGTGAGTCAAGACATTTCAAAACTTCCACCCCAACTTCAGGAACGGTTGCTGAGACTTCAACAACTACAACAAACTCTCCAAACAATCTTGGCACAAAAACAGCAAGTAGAACTTGAACTAACAGAAATTGAACAAGCCCAAAGCGAGTTACTTAAACTTGCTGAAGACGCAGTCATATACAAATCAATAGGTTCGCTACTGGTCAAGGACAAAAAAGCAAGAGTAACTGATGATCTAAACGAACGAAAAGAACTGCTCAACACGCGTGCCACAGTCCTTGGAAGACAGGAAGAGCGCTTACGAGGACAGCTGAAGAGCCTCCAGACTAAAATCCAAAAAGATCTAAGACCAATCTCATCCTCCTGAATGCTCGAAACCGTTTTGGTGGAAAACTGTGGAAGAACTCGACATACCAGAGCTAAACAGTAAACAAACCGAACAACTATCCTTAATTGTGGAGAAAACCGCCGCACAATATGTCTTATCAATAGTTCCATCAAAAAGAATAGAAACACTAAACATAAGTGTAGAAACTGAAGGAACAAAGCCTGTAACGCTCACTGTTGACGTTAATATCTCTCTATCTCCGCTAATGAGGAACTTCGACGCACAAAAACTGACTGACGAAGCAGTAAGAGAAGCTATTGTAGCAGCTGAAAATTTTTTAAGGGAATTGACATGTCATTCCAAGAGATAACCAATATTTTAGATGGTTTAGATGCTAAACATGTAGTCTTGTTATGTCACCACAACGCTGATCCAGATGCCATCTGTTCAGCTTACGCCTTCAGGAGCCTCTTAAAGCATTTTAGACCTAACCTTGAAGTTCAGATTGGAGTTCCTCACGGGATAAGCCGACTTTCAAAACACCTTCTCAAATATTTACCTATAAAAATAGAAGTGCAACCTAACATAGAAGATTCTGACGTCATAATATTATTAGATACCAACACAATCCAACAACTTAACAACTTAGCCGAAAAAGTAAGAACCTCAAAGGCACCAATCATAGTCATCGATCATCATGCACCACACCCTCAAACAGAACAAGTGGCAAAACTATCCATAACAAACGAAGAAGCCTCATCAACATGTGAAATCGTCTACAACTTCTATAGACAGATGAATGTTAAACTAGGTGAAAATGAAGCAAAAGCATTGTTCTTAGGTATAGCCTATGACACACGCCACTTCATCATAGCCAATTCATCCACATTAAATATTATTGCAGAATTGAGTAATGCTGGCGTAAACGCTAGAGAGACATTGCTTATGCTGTCTTTGCCTATGGACTTTTCAGAGCGTATGGCAAGACTGAAAGCTAGCAGAAGAACCAAACTCCTAAAAATCAACAGATGGATAATCGCTTCTTCACACGTTAGCGCTTACCAAGCTTCAGCAGCAAGAGCAATAATTGAATTAGGAGCCCACGTTGCGGTAGTAGCTGGACAGAAAAATGAAAAATTAGACATCAGTTTACGTTCAACCCACGAATTCTATAAAAAGACGAGCATACACCTCGGCAGAGATATAGCTAAGCCTCTAGGAGAATCTTTGCAGGGTATGGGCGGTGGGCATTCCACAGCCGCAGGAGTCAACGGAGTAGGAAGTATAGACACAGGAATTAAGTGTTGTCTACGGCTTCTTAAGGAAAAATTAACCAACAATTAAGTAGCTACTCTTAAATGAGAAAACGAACTCGCTAACATTTAGGCAGGCATCAGCAGCATGTCACTAGTTGAAACAAAGAAACTCACTTACACTTATCCCAGTAGAACAGAACCATCAATAGAAGACGTCTCGATAGAAATTGAGAAAGGGGAATTCGTCCTAATCACTGGTCCAAGTGGGTGTGGAAAGACAACGCTCTGCCGTTGCTTCAACGGATTGATTCCGCATTTTTACCAAGGTGAACAAAAAGGCGAAGTGACAGTCGCAGGACTCAAAGTTGCGGAACAACCGATCTATGAAATGGCAAAACATGTAGGACTTGTATTCCAAAATCCAGAAAACCAACTATTCGCCCTATCGATAGAAAAAGACGTAGCCTTCGGACTTGAAAACCTCGGAGTTTCCAGAAAGGAAATGAAAAAGAGGGTAAACTGGGCGTTAAAGCTTACAGGCATCTATGATTTGAGGGAAAGAGCACCCTATGAGCTTTCAGGCGGACAACAACAACGTGCAGCAATTGCATCCGTCCTAGCCATGCAACCAGAAGTGATAGTTCTAGACGAACCAACATCCTTCCTTGATCCATTAGGGGCAAAGACAATATTTGAGGTTATCCATGACTTAAACAAGAACCTAGGAATTACCGTAATACTTGTAGAACATAGACTTGACTTAACCTCGAGATACATAGATCACATAGTTATAATGGATAAAGGAAAGGTTGTTCTCGACGGAGAGCCACGTAAAATCTTAAGCTCAGAGGGAGCCCGCTTAATTGGAGTAGGAATTCCAAAACCAATACGCCTTTATCAAATACTCCAGAAAGACAAAGTAAATCTCGGCAACAACATCCCATTGTCTTCAGACGAAATGGCCGCAATGTTAAGGGAGGCACTGAAAGAATAATGATTGAAGTCAAAGATGTCTACTTCACATATTCTAACGGTGTAGAAGCACTGAAAGGTGTGTCCTTAACAATCAAGAATGGCGATTTTATAGCAATAATGGGAGAAAATGGCGCTGGCAAAACAACTCTTGTCAAACACTTTAACGGACTGCTCAAACCCACTAGAGGAAGCATATCTATTGACAAAGTGGATACAACAACAGTCAGTGTCGCAACCCTAGCTAGAAAAGTGGGATTCGTCTTCCAGAATCCAGACCACCAGCTCTTCAGCGAAACAGTTCAAGAAGAAATATCTTTCGCCTTAAAGAACTTCGGGTTTAAAGAAGAAACAACAAAAAAACGCGTAATGTGGGCGTTAAACCTTTTAGACTTGGCAAAGTACAGAGAAACTTCACCCTTCATGCTCAGCGGTGGAGAGAGGAAACGTGTAGCCTTAGCTTCAATTTTAGCATGGAAACCAAAGATACTGATACTAGACGAACCAACCATAGGACAAGACTATCAACAGAAAGAGAAACTTCTCCAATTCATACTACAGATGAAAGCTCAAAGAAACACCATAATCATTGTCACACATGATGTAGAGTTCGTGGCTGAATGCAACCCAAGAGTCTTGTTAATGCGTCAAGGAAAAATTGTAGCTGACGGTGAAGCACAAAAAGTGCTTACAGACCCCGAAATCTTAGCTCAAGCATCTATCGTGCCGCCACAGATAACCCAAATCTTCCTAAAACTATCTGATTTCAAACTTCCCAAAGAAGTCATAGACATATACGATGCACGAGAAAAACTACTTAGAGTTTTGGAGAAACAACCAGATTGAGCGTCTTTGACGGGTTAAAATTCAGAAGGGTCTACTCGCCAATTCACAACCTAGACCCAAGAATAAAATTCATCTATGTTTGCGCAATCTTTGCTGCTGCAATGATATTCCCAGAGTTACTGCCCTTAACAATACTCTTTCTGATACAGATTCCATTCGTTATTTTAGCTAGTGTAGAACGTGAATGGCTTCGTTCCCTGCGAGGAGCAGCATTCCTAGCCACAATAATTTTTCTAACTAACTTTATCTTTTCATATTTCAGTGCTGGCATGTTCAACCTAGAGTATGCCGTAGCCACCACTTTACGCTTCATAGTCCTCGTTGAATCCTTTTCCGTTTTCTTCCTAACAACATCTCCAGATCATTTAGGCCTAGCTTTAGAGCAAACACGCATACCTTACGAATTATGCTTTGCCTTCACAACCGCTGTACGCTTCGTACCTGTATTAGCTGAAGAAGCAAAAACAATTATGGACGCACAAAAAGCAAGAGGTTTAGAGCTTGAAAGCGGAAACTTTTTGAAACGAATCAGAAACTATATTCCAATACTTATACCTTTAATTGTGAGTGCGATTCGCAGAAGCCTAGAATTAGCTGAAGCCATGGAATCTCGTGCATGGGGAGCAACCGAAAACCGTACAAACCTATACATACTTAAAATGCGTAGAGGCGACTTCGTCTTATTAGCCATAACTGCCTTAATCTTGGCAGCCGCAATCTACATCCGCTTATTCTCTACAATACCTTCTTTCAATGATCTTCTAGAAGGATTTCTTCAAACCACAAGATTTTTAACATAAATACCTTGGTAATGACTTTTTTAGGACCTGAAGAAAATTGAAATGGTTGGAAGCTGCAGCAAAAGAAATCATGTCTGGTGTGAAACATTCCATAGAAGAACTCAACATGAAAGAAGTAGAACAGTTTATTGAGCTTCTGCTCAAGGCAAGAAACAAGAAAGTTTTCGTTGTAGGCAGTGGAAGAAGCGGATTTGTGGGTAGAGCCTTTGCCCTACGCTTAATGAATCTAGGCTTCAACGTCTATTTCTTAGGTGAAACCATAACACCAGCTGCGGGAAAAGGAGACTTACTGATTGCCATCTCAGGTACAGGATCCACAAAGATAGTTTTAACAGCAGGAAACGCAGCCAAAGAAATTGGTTCAACCATAGTTGCCGTGACCTCCTTTCCCGAATCCCCTCTGGGTCAGATAGCAAATCACGTTGTAACCTTAAAGGGAAGGACAAAGATGGGCTGGCCTAGAGAAGAAGACTATCTGGCAAGGCAGCTTACCGGCGAACGTCAGCCCCTGACCCCTCTTGGAAGCATCTTCGAAAACAACTCTATGGTATTCTTAGATAGCTTAATTGTGGAACTGATGCATCGACTGGGAACAACAGAGGAAGATCTGAAGCGTAGACACGCAACAATAGAATGATGTGTGCGTAATTAGAGCTTCAAAGGAAATGCTTTAAATCCTTAAATGCTTACACTTCATAAACGGCATATTAAGAGAGAACCAAAAAATGAGCAACGGAGAAAGTGGTTTCGGATTAATCGTAGCCGAGAAATTCTTTGGTTTAATACTTATCATTGTCGGCATCTTAACCACATATTACACGTTCACAAGCACGACAGAATTAAGTGGCTATACTGGACTTTTTGGATTTCTAAGCATTACAGTTTTGGTTGCCGGAATAATTCTGGCAATCACAAAAGCCGAATAAGTGTGCGCCAAAAACAAACATTTCCTTAAATTGCAAAGCTTTTCTTTTCTAAGCAGATTTGAGGTTTTTTTTCATCGATTCCACTTTCGAGTTGATGGATGTATAATTAGCAATGATTTATTATTTTGAACATAGCATTGTTTGAATAGTCGCTACTAGGAGACGTAATATATGCCTATTCGTCAACCCATCGTATGTATTCTTGGCCATGTTGATACTGGCAAGACTTTGCTTTTAGACAAGATACGTAAGACACACGTTCAAGCTCGTGAGGCTGGAGGGATTACACAACATATTGGTGCAAGTTTTTTCCCAATTGACACACTCAAGCAACTCGTTGGTTCTTTACTTTCTGTAAGCAAAAGCGAAATAGAGGTTCCAGGATTACTTATTATCGACACGCCTGGACATGAGGCTTTTACAAACTTGCGTAAGAGAGGAGGCAGCGTAGCGGACATAGCAATAATTGTGATTGATGTTTTACGAGGATTTGAAACCCAAACTTATGAATGTATAGAGATTTTGAAGGCTCGTAGAACGCCTTTTCTTGTTGCTGCCAACAAAGTAGACCGAATACCAGGCTGGAACTCTTATCTAGATGCGCCTTTTTTGAAAAGTTATAAGAAGCAGGATCGCTACGTAAAAGAGGATTTGGACAACAGGATATACGGCATTATAGGTGACTTTTCACGTTCAGGTTTTGGAACAGATCGTTTTGACCATATAAAAGACTTTACAAAGACTGTGGCAATTGTGCCTACGAGTGCTAAAACTGGTGAAGGCATAACTGAACTTCTAGCAGTTCTTATTGGTTTGACACAGCAGTATTTGAAAGAGCGCTTACAGATCACCGAAGGCTCAGCAAAGGGCACAGTTTTAGAAGTTAAAGAAGAACCTGGCTTGGGATTGACGATTAACACAATAATCTATGATGGAGTCTTGAGAAAGAATGACTTGATTGTCGTGGGTGGAAAGGAGAAGGCTATTGTTACACAGATACGGAGTATATTAGTTCCCAAAGCTTTGGATGAGATTAGAGATCCAAAGGACAGGTTTTCTTCTGTAGATTCTGTTCCTGCCGCGGCTGGAGTAAAAATTGTGGCTCCTGATCTGGAGGGTGCTTTGGCTGGTGCTCCTCTGTATGCTGTGCCTAAGGGTGAAGAACCTACGAAATATTCTGAGATGGTTTCTGAAGAGATTGAAAGAATTAGGATTACAACTGATATCGATGGTGTTGTTTTAAAGGCTGACACTTTGGGTTCCTTGGAGGCTATAGCTGAAAGCCTAGAACGAAAAGATGTACCGATTAGGCTGGCTGATGTTGGAGATGTTTCAAAAAGAGATGTTGTTGAAGCTAATGTTGTTAAAGAGCATAAACCCCTTTATGGCGTGGTTCTAGCGTTTAACATCAAAGTTCTACCAGATGCTGAAGAGGAGGCAACGATAAAGAGTGTGAACATTTTCAGTGAAAGAATAATCTATCGGCTAGTGGATGATTACTTGTTGTGGCTTAAGACTCAACGTGAAGCAGAACTTGATCAAGAGTTTGAAAAGCTTATCATGCCTGGGAAAATCCGCATCTTGGAAGGTTACATTTTCCGAAGGGCTAAGCCAGCTATTGTTGGTGTGGAAGTTTTAGCTGGGAAGATAAAACCGAAATACCGTCTTGTAAGGGCTGAAGATAAGAAGGAAGTTGGTGAAGTACAGCAGATTCAAGAGAAGGGGGAAACCTTGTCAGAGGCTCAGCAAGGGATGCAGGTGGCGATGTCCATAGATAAGTCCATGGTTGGAAGACACATATTCGAAAGAGATATGTTGTATGTGAAGGTGCCTGAACGTCATGCGAAGGCATTGCTGACAACATTTAAGGATAGGTTGACAGTGGAGGAGCAGGAGGCACTAAACGAATATGTGAACCTGATGAGAAAGAAAATGCCATTCTGGGCAGCATGAAGAATTGGATGAAAACAAAATTTTTTTGTTCTACTTTTTATTATGTCTCATTTTTTTCTTTATCTTGGCGATCTTCTGCTTCTTTTCTTGTATCTTACGAAAATCTGCATGTACAGGTCTCGGAATATTCGTTCTTGGGAAGTAGATGTCCGCCTTTCCTTCCGGCGGTACAAGAGGATATCTTGCCTCCTTCTTCTGAAATAATCTAACATATAAGAAATAAATAGTGAAAGCTACTATCCCGGATGCAATCATACAAGTCCAGATGGATCTAGTGAGAAAACCGATCAAAAACCATAGCCCTTCAACGACAAAAACAGCGAATATTCCAACTATCACAACTAGCTTCTTTCTTAGGGACAACAGGTACTCCAAAATAATTTTGCGAAAAGCGACTATTATGTCTTGTCTTATTATCGAATCACAATGTTATCGTGAACTAGTGAAGTATGGAGTTTTACGCAAAAAATAGCGGATAACAGTGTGCTCTATAAGACAAGCTTTGTCCCGACTGCTTTTTCCTTTGCTTTTTTATAGATGAGGGTGGCAGTTGCCATGTCTTCTATGGCTAGGCCCAAGTTCATGGACATAATACGTTCTTTAGGGTTCTCTCGTCCGACTTTCTGGCCACTCACTATTTCAGCTAGATCCGCGTATACTTGTGGTATGTTGGAAAAATACCCTACTGTCTTGTAGTACATAAGTTGAGTGTGGTCGTCTGTACAGAACTTGTTCATTGAATGCATGCTTTCTGGTTTCCAGTACGAGTCAAAATCCAAGGGACACGCCAAGCCACCGTCCTTGAACCAAGACGCCTCAATTACAGGCTGCGGATGTTTTAAAATTGGACCAGCAGTCACTACTATGTCGCAGTTTTCAACAGCCTTTCTAGGCGAGGTTACTGCAACGAATTTCAACCTGTGTTCAGTCGACACCTCTTCTACATACCTCTGCAGGTTTCTCTCACTAATGTCGTAGGCTTTCACCTCTTTTAGGTTCTTGCAGACGACTGCTAAGGCGTCAAGGTTGCTTCTACCTTGAACACCGCATCCAAGAATTCCTAAGACTTTAGAGTCTTGTCTAGCTAGATACTTTGCTGCAACAGCAGTGGCTGCTCCAGTTCGTTTGGCTGTTATCCAAGTGCAGTCCATAACACATAGGGGGAAGCCAGTCTCAGGATCGTTCAAGATGAGTAATCCGGATATGTATGGTAGGCCATGTTTTGGATTTTCTGGGAAACCGCTTACCCATTTTATGCCTGCTGACTGCATCCTAGGTATATAGGCTGGCATAGCATGAATGAAAGCATCCTTCTGAGGGTGAATACCAGGTTTTGGGGGGATTTCTGTTCGTCCTTCTGCTTTTTCGCTGAAAGCTTTCTCAACGATTCGTATGACTTCTTTCATGGGGATGTCCAGTTCTTCTATGTCGTGTCGACAGAGGTATAGAATCTCTTCAGGGGAAACCATTTTGTGCACCTAAGCTGAAACTCAATAGACCTTGTATTTTCCCTTATGGACTGTAGAGTATAGATATGTTTTATTTTGATTGTGGTCTTGCATGTGCGAGATTACTTTCACTTGAACATTTGTGCTGTTCACGTTACATACAGATTAACATACGGGTTTATTCTAGCCATAACAGATTTTCGGAATTCTCTGACACCACATAGAAGCCATGTTTTGCTTCATCAAACGTCTAAGCTATAATGTAATGAAAGGCACGTGTTTATGAGATTAAGTGTATGTTTCCTATTCTCGTGTTCTTTGCATGTTGCTTCGCTGCTTTTAGGCATTCTAACGCTTGTTTTTTGCTTGTCGCGGGTAGATCGTTCAGAACGTAGCATGGATGAAAGGCCAACAGCGTATAGGGCATATTCGGGTCTATTTCACTTATGAATCCAGCAATATTTCTGACTTCTTCTGCATCTATATACCCTGGAACAAGCAATGTACTAGCACAAAGCACTGGCAGTTCCTTTCGCTGTTTGTAGAATTTTTCCCCAATCATTTTGAAGTTCCTAAATGTAGGTTTGTTTGAAACTCCACACAATGCAATGTTTAATTCTTCACTCCAAGCTTTCAAGTCAAATTTCATGTTACCACCGCTTTCTAGAGCATATTCTGCAGCTTTCTCAGCCAACTTTGGGTTCATATAACCGTTAGTTTCCCAGCAAATGCGAAGGATACGTTTTTCTGCTTTGGCTTTTTCTAGGGCTATGCGAGTCACCTCAAGACTATGTGGCATTTGAGGTGAAGGATCTCCACCGAAATAGCAGATGCAAGAAACATGTGGGTTCACTTTGCTTGCCAAATCCTCAGCACTCATAACAGGTTTGTGGTTGACAGTTAAGTTGCGGTAATGCCAATTCTGACAGTAAAGACAATCATAACTGCAGGCTCCATAAAAAACCGCTAAATTAGCGTATCCACATTCGGTTTTCGGTTTGTAGGCATATTTGGGATAACCCTTTCCAGTGCAGCCTGGACAAAACCACCAACTAACACAATTAGTTGGCAAATCATCGTAGTACCATTCCAAAATGCCTTTGTCGGCAGTGCCGCCGAAACGAACTAAACGCTCATCAACATTCTGAACAAGCCCGCAAAAACCGCAATTGCCAACACCAATGACGCAATTGTTGGAACAAACTCCGCAAAGCAGTCCACCAACGTCTTTAGGTGGCTCAGAAGGCAAACCAAAAACGGCACGGCTTTTCGTATGCACATCCTTCGTAACCTCAAGAGCGAGTTCAGGCTTGTCCATTATACACTTTAAGCAAACACCTAAGCTATCTGAAATAGTTACGGATTTTTCACCGCAAATCGAACATTTGCCCAATGTGAACTCCGTAAAATTTAGCAAAATCTCTGAATATAACTCTTCTACAGTGATTGTCATAAATGGAGCGTATATTTTAATCACTATTTGCGATGTGTGTTCTAATGTCAGTAGCTTTTGTCACATCGAGAGTTGAAGCATCATCTTCTAACAACGGTAAATCTTTAGGAAATATTCAGGTTATTTTGTACTTTAGTGTACGTTAGCTAGCCGCCACCAACTGGTGGCAGTATCGCTAAGACGTCGCCATCCATAAGCCTTGTTTTCATATCATTGAGCGCAGTTATGTTTCTGCCATTCACAAGCAATGTTAAATAATCTTTGACTTCGCCAGTTTTTTCATCAAAAACGTACTGGATAAACTTGTCCTTGTAAAGTTTGTTTAATCGTTTAAACACTTTTTCAACAGTAATCTCTTCACTGTCTGAGAACTCGAGGAACTCCACTTTTTTTCCGATTAATTCGCGTAATGCAGCAAAGAAACGTACAGCTACTTTCAATGATCAAATCCTCTCCTGTAAAATTTTAGCTGCCAGTGTCAGCGTACCCAACTAAGACATCGCAATTTGAGGTTAAACTTTCTTCTTTTATACTTAGAAGTGGTCTGCCTCCACATATGAAAACTAGGGTGTCCATTAGTCTTTCACCCATTGTTCCACAATCTCTCAACTTCTTCTTAAATACATATTAAACATCTTTATACTTGGCATCATCGGAAATGTGGATGATCTCCACTTTCTTAGATGAGCCAAAGCTTTTGACTATTTCATTACTGAGGTATCTTACCCTGACTTCCATGATTGAATTACACGCTGCTCCATACTTATGCAGGTTAAGCTTGGTTTTAACTCTATAAAAACTATTATGTGGCAAACTATAAACTGAGTCTTTGGAAGGAGGATTTTGGATGAGCTTGTCACAGTCTGAGTTGGAGCGATATGAAAGGCAGATGTTGATTTCTGGTTGGGGAGTTGAAGGGCAGAAAAAATTGAAAGCCGCAAGAGTCGCTGTGGTTGGCATGGGCGGATTGGGGTGTCCAGCATCGATATACCTTACTGCCATTGGCATAGGAAAATTGATTATTGTAGACAAAGACAAATTCGAGCTGCATAATCTGAACCGACAGATTCTTGGTTGGCATAAAGATGTTGGGCGATTCAAAGCCAAAGTAGCTGAAGAAAAACTTGAGGCATTAAATTCTGAGGTGGAAATAGAAGCAATTGTTGGGGAGATTGGCAGAGAAAACGTGCAGGATGTAATAGGCGATGTTGACGTGGTTGTTGATGGACAGGATAATTGGGAAGCAAGATTCATAATAAATGAGTACTGTGTAACGCATAACATACCATTCGTCCACGCTGGCGTCTCGGCACTGCATGGACAAATGACTACAATTGTGCCACATAAAGGACCCTGCTTGCGATGTATATTCCTGAAGGATCCGCCAGAAGCTGAAAGGATTCCAGTGTTAGGTGCCACTCCAGCCTTATTCGCTTCATTACAGGTGATGGAAACCGTTAAACTTGTAACTGGAATTGGAAAGCCCCTTATTGGAAGAATGCTGTTCATAAACGGAGACGAAATGATATTCGAAACGGTAGAAGTCAAGAGGAACGTCAAATGCCCGGTTTGCAGCAGTTTGTAAAAAGCCATTCCATTGCTAGTATGCTATCAGAAGTGTTTTCCAATGGGCACCATTATTGCCTAGACATCGGCATCTTTCCATTACTTAAGATTTCATTTCACACAAACGAACTTTATGAGCAATGTGGGACACGCTCAGACAGAAAATCATTGAGATCATAAAGGAAAAGCCGTAAATAATAACCCAGACGTTAGGAACAGCTACACCTGCAAATATCATTGATGAAAACGTAAACGGGAAAAAAGCCGTCAGTAGAATCCAAGCATACGTGTCGACAAAATCACTCACGTATTCTTGACAAAACGTAATTACAAAAGGAGTTGAAACCATCCACAAGAATCCAATAGCCAAACTCAGCCAAACATGACGTTGACTCAAGAAAGCTTTTGTTTTGTGCATACTCTTCTTTAATATTTGGAGAATCCTGTCTTCTCCGTTTTTTCTTTGAGCTTTTCCAGATTTCCCGGACATTAGGGAACCCTATAAACTACAGCTGCCAAGAAATATAAAGAAGTATCTTTTCAGTCACATCTGAGGTAAAGATTTATATTTTAGGGCATTTTTGCATATTCAGAATTAAAATTTTATCTTGATGGAGAGAGTTGTATGGCTTACTTAACAACAACATCAGCGGGACAACCAGTCTTAATCCTTAAGGAAGGCACAACAAGAAGCAGAGGAAGAGAAGCTCAAAGAAACAACATAATGGCAGCATGCGTGATAGGCGAAGTATTAAAGACCACACTTGGACCACGCGGCATGGACAAAATGCTCATAGACAGTCTAGGAGACATAACAATAACCAACGATGGAGCAGCAATCCTTGACGAAATAGAAGTAGAGCACCCAGCAGGCAAAATGATGGTTGAAGTAGCAAAAACCCAAGACGACATGGTAGGAGATGGAACAACAACAGCCGTAGTCTTCGCAGGAGAACTCTTAAAAAAGGCTGAAGAACTGCTAGACCAGAACATACACCCAACAGTAATAGTAAGCGGCTATCGAAAAGCCGTGCAAAAAGCCGTGGAAACCATAAACAAAATTTCAACACCAGTAGACATTGAAGACCGTGAAACACTTAAAAAAGTTGCATTAACATCCATGGGAAGCAAAGCCGTAGGTGTGGCCAAGGAGCAACTGGCAGATATAGCAGTAGACGCAGTAAAACAAATTGTTGAGCAACGCGGAGAAAAAAGAGTAGCAGACATAGACAATATACAAATCATAAAGAAAGAAGGAAAAAGTCTCTTCGAATCTCAACTCGTCAGAGGCATAATAATAGACAAAGAAGCTGTCCATTCAGGCATGCCCAAAAAAATAGAAAACGCAAAGATAGCTCTACTCGACTGCCCATTAGAAATCGAAAAAACAGAAATCAGCGCTGAAATAAGAATACGCGACCCAACACAGATGCAAGCATTCCTAGACAAAGAAACAAAAATGTTGAAAGAAATGGTTGAAAGAATAAAGGCTGCAGGAACACACGTTCTCTTCTGCCAAAAAGGCATAGACGACATGGCACAGCATTTCCTCGCAAAACAAGGAATACTCGCAGCAAGAAGAGTCAAACAATCGGACATGGAGAAACTTGCAAGGGCAACAGGAGCAAGAATTGTCACAGATTTAGATGACTTAAAAACTGAAGACATGGGCATGGCAGGCATCGTTGAAGAACGCAAAATAGGCGATGACAAAATGATTTTCGTCGAGAAATGCAAAGATCCCCGATCAGTCGCCCTCCTCATCCGTGCAGGACTTGAAAGAATGGTAGATGAAGCGGAGAGAGCAATGAACGACGCCCTATCAGTGGTTTCAGACGTAATAGAAACAAACAAGATAGTCCCAGGCGGCGGAGCAGTCGAAGTTGAAGTAGCTAAGGAACTGCGGAAATACGCCACAACCGTCGGGGGAAGAGAACAACTTGCAATAGAAGCATTTTCCGACGCGATCGAAATCATACCCAAAACACTAGCTGAAAACGCCGGATTAGAATCAATAGATATTCTCGTAGAACTGAGGTCAGCTCATGACAAAACAGACGGTCAATCCATGGGCATAAATGTCTTCAAAGGCAAAGCCGAGAACATGCTCGAAAATGGAGTAATTGAACCACTAGTGGTCAAAGAACAAGCAGCAAAATCAGCCGCAGAATCTGCTTCAATGATACTGCGAATAGATGACGTAATAGCATCAACAAAACCGAAAGACACGGGAAAACCGCCAAGTGGATCTGAAGACGAAGAATACTAGACCATCCCTCATTTTTTCTACACCAAAAATTTAAACTACCAAATAATATTTTTACCCGTGGCTCCGATAGTATAGTCCAGTCAGAACAGTCTACAGTAGAGGTATCGCCAGCAAAATCCCCATTATTTCGGAATTATCATCCAATTTTGTAATTTGATAGCACATGCTAATCTCGAATTTCGAATTCCACAGGGTTCGTCCAAGGGTGCTTGGTGGATGACCGTTATCTTGGATTCTCTAATGTGTGCGCGCGCGTACTGATGAGTGCTGCTTCAGATTACCACTCATAATGCTCGCTTAATCATTGTTTTGTTGATATGCAGAGGTAGCATCCATGTTCATCTTTAATGTAGATTTCCGTGAATCCAGCACGGTTTAACATCTGCTTCATCTCTGCTTCTTCCGGTAAGGTGTCGTTCATGACAGACGGTGCGGCATTTGTGTGATGAGTCTTTATCTCTTCGCTGCTAAGCGCGTGGGCGATTATTAGGATTCCTCCAAGTTTTAGTGCACGATTCATGTTACGTAAAGCCTTGTCTTTTTTATCGAGATGGGGAAACAAACCGAAACAGGTGACAGCGTCGAAAGATTCGGATGGTAAATTGTCTTCCTCAACATCTTGAAGTATTACGATGACGTTTTTTAGATGTTCGTGTTTTGATCTGCATATCTGTATCATCTTTTCTGCGTAGTCGATTGCTGTAACTGAGCCTGATGGTCCTACTGCTTGGATTAGATAGGGAATTAACACTCCGGTGCCAGTGCCTACATCCAGAATATTTTGTCCTGGTTCTAAGCCGAACTTGGGAACAAGCTTTCCTAAGAAAGATGCAAGGTGTGGAGTGAAAAATCGTTCATCCCAAGTTTTTGCCATTTTGTTGAAGTATGTTTTACGGCTCATTCATGGACAACTCTATTTCCTTTTCCTTCCAATGAAGAGCCACACTGCTTCAACACTAGCAGCTATGACTGCCAAAGACGTGGTAATCTGGAAGATGGTTACTTGATTTTTCAAATCCTCCCTTTCTGTTCGAAGAGTAGCAGTGGATCTCCAAGTACTTGTAGCGTTGAAGAGTTGTTCTGCGTTATAACGGAACATTTGAGTTAAGTTTCCTGTTCCTGGAATAGCTCCCGGGAAGTTGGTTAGAACCACATGCTCTGCTCCTACTTGGGAGGCCATCCCTTTCCCGAAGTCAACATCGATTTGAAGGTTGTCTATGATTAGGGCTACCTCCTCACTCTGCGCTGTGACGATAAGGTCATTTATGTCACCAGCCGATAGCGTCTCTGGCGGATTGTATGTTGCAACAACTGTGAAGCCAACCGATTCCACGAAAGTCTCAAGCCATTTCATGCAAATAACTTTCAGCGTTGACACCTGAAAAGTCTCTGCTTGGCCGGTCATCCAGCTGGAAACTTCATCAACATCAGTTAGCATCTCCGAAATCTTGGATTCTAAGTCAATGTTCAAATTTTGACTCAAGTTTCCACCCACCCATTTTATGTAGTTCTTTGCTCCTTCAGGCGTGTTGTATACACCGGGAATGGCAACTTGAGTTAGGTTTGTGTTTCCAGCAGCGTCGATTAAGCCTTGTAACCAAAACTCCCCAGGAATATTTTGGTGGAACAAGACCTTTGCGTTACTCAACGCGTAGACATCGCTAGGTTTCATGTCGAAGTCAGCTGGGCACAAACCTGGCTGAACCAAAACTACGACGTCAGCCGTATCTCCTAGGAATTCTTGAACTATTGTGCCTACAGCGTTTGTCGTACACACAATAATGGGCTTTTCTACTGTAGCTTCAGTTACCGTTGTCCATAGAAATGTTAAAGGAAGTATCAAGATTATACTAAAAATCAACAGCTTCTTAATTTTCAAGTTTTTACTTCACCTCCCTTCTTCTTTTAGGTGAAAAGAGAACTGCAATGGCGAATACGCCGGTTGACACCAGAACTATACAGGAGCCAATCGGCAAATCAAAGAACAGAGAGACTAAGAGGCCTACCAAGTTCGTGGCAGTGCCAATAATGGGGGAAGCAAGCATGATCTTTCTCATATCCTCAAGGAACTGGAGGGCAGAGGAAGCAGGATTGAAAAGAAGAGCGTAGATGAGTAGCCCCCCAACGAGTTTTAGGGAAATCGTTACGACTACTCCCGATAGCAATATTATAAGGTATATGAAAGGTTTAGTGTTTATTCCATCCGCTTCGGCTAATTTTCTGTTAAACATTATTGCAAAGAGTTCCTTCCAAGCGAAGTAGATTATTGCTGAAGTTGCTGCACACAAAGTGACAAGGTATACTATGTCAGTGTTAGTCATAGATATGATGCTACCCCAAAGGACGTTAGCCACTTGGCTGGTGAGCCCTATCTCAGGAGTCAAAGTCAAAAACACGAATGCTAAGGCCATGTTGAGTGGAAAAACTATGCTGGTTATAGTGTCCGCATGTAAGCGAGCCTTGTCTGCTATGGGACCTATGAAAAACGCGGTAGCCGACGCAAAGAGTAATCCTGTCACGAGTGGATTCATTGAAGTAGCTACACCTAAAGCTGCTCCTGCAAAGGCACCATGAGACATGGAGTAACCTATAGCTGAAAGCCGCATCCTAACCACGAAAACACCTACCAATCCTGTCAAGAAACCAGATAAAATGCAAGCAAGCAAAGCCCTTTGCATAATAGTGAACTCAAGCCAGATCACTGGATCGCCTCCATAGAAGCAGCGTATGATCCATTTTCCATGATACGCAAAGCCTTCTCAGGCCTTCCGTCAACCAGAATTCTTCCGTTACTCATGACCACGACCCTGCGGCACTCTTTCATCATGTTATGTATATCATGAGTTACAATGAGAGTGGTCAACCCGTTCTCCTCGTGAAGACATCTTATCAGAGAGGGAACTTTTTCTCTCGATTCAGGATCCAAGTTGCTGAAGGGCTCATCCAACAAGAGAACCCTTGGCTCCTTAGCTATTGCGCGAGCTATCATAACTTTCTGTTGCTGTCCACCAGAGAGTTTACCCATTGGTCTGTTAGCAAGCTCTTCAACACCTAGTAATCCCATAGCTTTCACAGCCTTTTCCCGATCCTCCTCTTCAGGCCTGTGGAGAATACCTATCCTCCCGTAACGTCCCATTAAGACTACATCAAGAGCCTTGTAAGGTTCTCCAGGCTTCACCATAAAATCTTGAGGAACATACCCTATCCCACACCTTACTAATCTTCCATGAGTTTGCACATCAAAACCGAAAACACTGATTTCCCCTTTGAAGAGGGGAAGTAGACCGTTTATCGTTTCCAGAAGCGTTGTTTTTCCAGCCGCGTTTGGACCTACTACGTAAACAAGTTCATTTTTCCGTACGGTCAGGTTAACACCTTTGATGGCTGGCCGTCTCTCTCCTTCGTAAACTGTAGAAACACTCTCAAGCCTGACAATTGCGTCCTTATGTATCATCCCATCACCTACCAGCCACATGGACTATCCATTTTCAACTTAACCATCGATATATAGATCCCACAAGAAGGTGGAAGATCTGTCAGTTAGGTAATATATTCTGAAATACGCCAGTGAGTCACCTTTCGGGTAATACTTTTTTGCGAAAATGTAACACTATGACTGGGTATATAAACCTTCACCCATGATTTCTGTTTTACAAATCTATAGTAACGTCAGTTTTCCGCTCAACCAACCTCTTTTCAAATAGAAAAGATATTCAGCCTAACTTCTTCCACTCCTCGTCTAGCCCTGAGTTTTTCAACTAAGATTTTGATTTTCTCTGCTCTGCCTTTCACGGCGATCGTTTCCAAGCATTTGTCTTTACTTATGTGTACATGCATTGAGGCGCAAATTACAGATTCAAATTGATGCTGGGTATCAGTCAGATCAGACTCTAACTCTCTCATTTCATGATTGTAAATCATAGTGATTGAACCTACCTTATTGCCCGTAACATCTGCAAGCCATTTCTGTTGATTAACAAATGTCCGAACACTATCATGAATAGCTTTTGATCGGCTTTTATATCCCATATCCTTAACAACTTTGTCAAGATCTTCAAGAAGGTCTGGCGGAAAAGTGACACCTACTCGAACAATATTTGTCATACTTGTCATCTCAATTGAAACTTCTTTAGACTGCCTAGCTTTTATTTTTTAGTGATACATGGAAGGTTGCTGTGAGCAATGTAGGTTTTGAATCCTACCCACGAAGGAGATAAGCGCGTGCAACATTTCTTGTCACTGGAACATCATCATAGAATACCACAAAACCGGAGATACACTGTATATTGATGCAGATGCTCGGACACAGAAACATCAAGAACACGCTAATCTACACTCAACTCGTAGGCTTCAAAGATAATGAATACATATCAAAAATGGCTCATTCAGAAAAATTTTGTCAAATCTGTAGAGGCAAGATTCGAACATGTGCACGCATTTTAAACTCTCCACTGCAGGGAGATATCACCAAATCTCCTCTTTCTTCTTTGCTATAGCACGCGTATCAGTTCTTAGATACAGAATATGCGGTCGCACAGTTCAACATGAAAGTTCCTTGCCGCAATGGTAGCATTTCTTCCTGAACGAGCGGGTGGGTAGCGGTTTTCCGCAATAGGAGCACCTGAATTTTTCTTCGGATTCCTTTAACCATTCATCAACGTCACCAGCTTTAATTCTCGCCAAGTTTGCTCTTAGGTCTACATCGTCATCTTTCAAGTAATCTTTGGAGAACTTCTCAAATTCTTTGCATGTGTACCTTTCAAAGTCTGAGCATTCGTAGCAGAATTGTAGTCCCTTTGCATTTAGGCATCTGATTATTTTGCAGTCGTTGCCCCAACATTCGGGGGTCAAAGCTTGACAACCTTCGCAACGCACTTTTTCGGGAGGGCACTTGAAGGAATCTGCCAATCGTTGGCGATACTCTCCATCGTCTTTATATGCTCTGTATATTCCACAGGCTCCGCAGTAAAGGCCGCATCTTCCTACCAGATTCCGGTCAACCAAGACAGAATCACCTGTCAGTACGAAGTTATTTTTTGTACTATTTTTGCTTTTTTTTAGTGGGTATTGGTTTGGAGGGTAAGAATTGAACCTCTCCTATAGTGGAGATATCTCCCGAAAGCTCCTATTTTCTCTGTTTGGTGTGCCTGCACAAGTAAATATTTATATGATTTTTCATCAATCTCTGCGACGGGATGGATGCGGGATGGATTCTTTCGACATTGTGATGGTGGCCTTAAGATTCAATGAGAAGATAAACGAACGCGCCCTTGAAGGTTTAGTGGAGTTAATGACTGATGATCGCACATTCATAGATAACTCTGGAGATATGGATAGGAATATGAAAGAGGGTTGGAGAGAGTTCTTTGAGAATTATCCTGATTACGTAATGTATTCACTTCTGTAACAGTTAAAGATAATATTGTTGTTATGATTGGTTATTCTGCCTGCTCCAATGAGACACGGCTAATTGGTCCAAGCATGTGGACTGCTAAGATACAGGGTTGGCGTGTCTCCGAATAGAGAGTATATTGGCTGGACCAAAGGTAATAGCAAAATTAAGATTTGAACCCTCCACCTTGGGGATGTGTCACCCAATTTTCCCGTTTTTCTTTATGTTGCGCGTATTAGAGAGGAAACAGAAAAATCAATCAAGGTTGAAATGGGAGAAGTCAATAGTGAGAAAGTTAGTACCTCGCTCATTCCTGATTTTAAGTTGGGCTCATAGAATGTTTGGATTAACATAGTTCTGTTTCATGTCATTACACTAACACCTCTTCAGAGCGTGCAAGAACCTCGAGAAGGAAGATAAATTAATAGAAGCCGACTTTGAATACGTACGTTATAGCCAGAAATACAGAGTGGCTATATACCGCAAACGCAAATGAAAAAGTAGTATTATTCGAGCTCCGGTAGTATAGTCCGGTCAAGTATAGCGGCCTCTCGACACCATAACAGTGAAAGAAAGCCGCCGACCCGGGTTCAAATCCCGGCCGGAGCACCAGTTTGGCACTATCTTCCTTTCTAATTTCTTCTTGGTTTAATTACTAATTCAAGAATTTGAAGTCTAGCGCAGTTTTTCTATAGCCTCATCCACATCTTCTAGTCCAAGTTTCTTGAGCGTCTTGGATTTGGGTATGCCGTTTTTGCCCCAGCCAGCTGCCTTATAATACTTCTTTTTGTCTTCTTTAAACCTAGCTTTGTCAACGGTTTTTCCTTTGTAGGGTCCAGAAAGTAATGGCTCATAGAATCTAGTTGGATTCTCATCGTGAATTTTTGGGTTCCATTTAATATCTGGACCGCCTAACAGAAGCATTGCTCTTTGCAGTTGCAGTATCCTCAATGATTTTGTGTTAATCCATTCTTTCTGTGTCAGTTTCAAGCCTGTCACTGCTTTGTAGAATTCAAATTTCAGTTTGCGTGGTATTCCGAAGATGTTGAAGGAACAGTATACTGCTGAATCGTGAAAAGTCATAACCAGTTCGCTTCTGGAATCATTTAATGGGTAGCAAGCGATGGATGTGTGATCTCCTCCTTGGACGGAGCATGCATACGAAATGATTTCTGGATAGTCTTTTCCGCTTCGTATTCCGTGAGCGCCAATGCTTATGCCTTTACATTGCACAGCATACCGTAACAAGTCAGTATTCTTCATCTCTCCAAGTTTTAGGGCTGCACGATAAGTTCCTTCCGCTAGTAAGTCGCCTATACCTTCTCTAAAAGCTATTTTTCTGGCTAAAACTGCGAATGCTTCAGCATCTCCCCATTTCAGCTCTAAACCCTCTAGATTCTCTTTTGTTAATATTCGTTTTTGGAAGAGTTCAGCTGCGAATCCAAGTAGGTTTCCAGTTTGTATGCCGCATAATCCTAAGTCGTCAATAAGCGAAGACAAGAACACGTTCTCTTCTGGAGTGAAGATTCCTAGGTTTGAGCCTAAATACGCCTGTAATTCATAATCTGGATTATCTGTTATCGCTCCTTTGAACTTTCCAGTTTTAACCATCGCGATTTTGAGGCATGTGGTTGGGCATCCGAAATCACCCCAATAAGGTTTTATCCAAACTCGGTTTTCAAATTTGTCAACACCAAAGCTTTCTTCGTCATGCCACTCTTCCTGCCAGTTTCGTATTGGTTCAGAGCTTGTTTTTGCACCCACCACATAGCCGGCAGACCCGGTTCCCCATCGCCTCCACAAATCATTGGCATAGACGTCTTTGCAAATCCTTTGCGTCAACTGTTCTGCTTTTTTTATGTCAGCAGCTTCAGGCAGTGGCCCAGTTCCTTTGACAGCTATCGCCTTAAGCTTTTTGGAGCCCATAACCGCACCGTAGCCGCCATAACCAGCAGCATGAGTCCACTTTGCCGCCACAACTGCTGTCCGCACTTTGTTTTCGCCAGCAGGACCAATGTACAGAATTGAGGGTTCTTTCCATTCGCCATAATTTGGAAAACGAGTTTTCAAAAGTTCTCTACATTCTTTTGTGAGTAACTTGACTGTTTGCTTTGCATCTTTGCCCCAAACATGGCTGGCGTTCCTGATCTCAACATCAGAATCTTTAATGAACAGATAGACAGGTTTTTCTGCTTCGCCTGTTATTATGATGCCATCATATCCAGCACATTTCAATTCAACCCCGAATTCACCAGCCACTGTAGAGCCTACGACCCCATTGCTTTGTGGAGACTTGCCAGACACACAGATTCTTCCACCCGGAAAAAAACCTGTAAGCGGTCCAGTTAACAAGAGAAGCATATTTTCAGGTCCAAAAGGATCCACTTTTTCCCATTTACTACCCAGTCTATCCCACAGAATCTTAGTTGCTAATCCTCTGCCACCTATGTAATCTCTTAAGATATCATCGTCAAACTTTATCTCCTCAACATTTTCATTTGAAAGATTGATTTCAAGGAATTTTCCAGCATACCCAAAAATCACAGGAATTCCTCCCCTAACTCACCATAAATTTTAACAGCTAAGTCTCTTGTCACCACATCTGGTGTGCGCGCATAAAGTTTGTATGGACGATCCTTTCGGGAAACCAGCTTTAACACGTTCCATCCGCCTTCTTGACAGACTTTGACACATTGAGGATTGCCATTACATAAATCACAAATCAGGATGTAATTTTTGGTTGGATGCATATGAGGAATTCTACCAGGACAAGCGTCAATGCATTTACCACAGCCAATGCATTTTTCTTCGTCCACTGAGACTGCAGCTGTCTTATGATTTATCGATAAAGCTTCGGTTGGACAACTTTCAACACAAGGATACTCTTGACATTGAGCGCACAAATGCGGAAATTCTAAGCCTGGAACTAACATGAAAACCCTTATTCTTGATGCTTCTGGCCATATCCGGTTTTCATGGAAGAGTGAGCAGACTATTTCGCATTTTCTGCATCCACTACACTTTGAAAATTCTCTAGCTATCCACGTGGGTTCTTTTTCTGTTGTCAACTACAGCCCTTCTCGTAAAATCTTGAAGTTCTCTGTAAACCAAGCCTCAATTTAAACATGCTGTTTACAATGGCAAGCTCTTTAAGCCTAATACCTATCAATGAAGAAGAGATGGAGAACTTCCACATTGCAGTTCATAGATATTATTCAGCAATTGGACGAGTGGATGAAAAATCTTGCGGTAACTTATGGATACCCTGGAATTTTTCTAATCAGCTTAATTGGCGCCTTATCTATTTTTTTCCCTATCCCATACACTGTTGTCATCTTCGCTCTTGGAGGACTTAAGGACGAGGTAGGAGCATGGCTTTTTGAGCCTCTTTGGATTGCTGTCTCCGCTGGAATAGGATCAGCTGTCGGCGAGTTCTCAGGATACTTGCTGGGATCAGGTGGAAGAAGAGTCATAAGTGGAAAGTACAAGAAAAAAATGGAGTTCCTTGTAAAGCTTTTCAATAAATTTGGTCCAATTGCGATCTTCCTCTTTGCATTGACACCTTTACCTGATGATTTACTTTTCATTCCTCTAGGCGTCATGCAATACAGTATTGTCAAAGCTTTTGTTCCAGCATTGATTGGAAAATTCTGCATGAACTTCATAGTAGCTTACAGTGGGCGGTTTTCGATCCAGATAATCCAGAATATTTTCGGTGTAGAAAGCAACTGGATATCTGCATTGATTGGCACAGTGCTTGCAATAATTTTGCTGATTATAGTGTTTGTCATCATGTTCAAGGTAGACTGGGAGAAGCACTTCGAAAAATATTTAACTGAAGAAAAGCATGGTGAAAAAAATATGAATCATAACTGATCTAAATGGAAACTGATGATATCTTGAGCAACTCTCATTTTTTCATGAATTTCTCTGCTCTCTGTTGAAAGCGTATTTGTGGCTCGCGCAGGTCACTTTCAGAAAATGTTTTATGTTGAAAATTGTCTAGTCAAAATCTCAGATTTCCCTTCAATATTAAAATGTTCTTGCTGAACAGATCTTTCAGTTTTTTTGATTGATTCCTTAATCCAGACACGTGCACGCTACAAGTTACTCAAACAGCTTAAGCAAACTATAGTGGGCGCTTAGTAGCTTGAAGGACAAGGATCGGCTGCAAAAAATCGATGATCTTAAGCTAAATTCACCCTTCTAGTAATGATTCCCAAATTGAAACCATATCCTCGCCATAGTATTGAATTATATCGTCATTTCCCACAAGTCTTTTCGCTTCTTCTTTGCCCAATTTCTCGATCAAACAAGAACCAATCTCTTCGAAAGGTAGATTCCATTTCTTTGATAGGTCAAGCAAGACTCTGATTTGGAAGTTAAATGGCAAAGTCACAACTCCCATTCGTAAAGCTATAATTTGACTACGTATTTCATCCTTCTTTTGGATGTTACTAATCACTTTATGGAAAAGGGAGGTATCGCCAGAAGGTAACTTGCTTAAACGATTTAGCTCATCCTCAATCAGTATGTCAAAATAGATGTTTTTGGCGATGAGTTCAATGTATCTGAGATAATCCTGAAAGCTTGTTCTCGTCTTCTCTTCAATTTCTGAAAGGTTATTTTCAATTCTAGAAATTCTTGTTGAAAGCTCCTCTAGTTTCTCTTCAACCCTTTTATATGGTTCAGTTTTTTTGCTAGGTTTTTTTCGTTTCATCGGTCTACTCTACTCTTGTTTAACTATTTATACCTTCATACTAGTCATGAAAAGAGAAACATACCAATTGCGACAATATTTGTGATAGTTTTGAGGAAATCTTGAACAACGTACTGCATTTATACCTTCAGTTTAACAAGAGTGCTATACGGAAGCTTTGTTTATGGTTCTCATTCACTGTCATGTGGCGATCTATGGTTGGTTGGGTAAAACGTTAATCCCAAGTAGTGGGTATAAGAAACTTCTATAAATGATGATTTATAACGCGAACTTGATTTATGTAATAATCAATTACATTTAGATTAAGAAAGGTTGGTGAGTTAAAGCTGAAGACTTTAAGCCGTCAAGACTTATTGGACCTTGTGGATGGTGCAGCAATTTTTTCTGCTGGAGGAGGCGGTAATCCTGAAGTGGGCTGCAGAATAGTGGATAGACTTGTTTCTGAAGGCTACACTGTTAAACTTGTGGCTCCTTCTGAAATACCTGATCATGTGAAAATCGTTAATTTTGCATGTGTTGGTGCTACGACCATGATTGAATATGACAGTGAAGCAGCGGTTAAGACTGTGAAGGCTTTAGAAGAATATGCAGACTTTTCTGCTTATGCAGCAATTCCTGTAGAACTAGGCGGCTTCAACACTTTGGCTGCGGTTGATGTTGCATCAAGATGCAACATTCCAGTTGTCGACGCTGATGGTGCAGGCAGGTCTGTTCCAGAAGTTCATTTAAAAGTCTACACGATTGATGACATACCGTTAACTCCAATGATTGTTGCAGACTTGCACGCAAAAAACATAGTTATTGCAAAAGAAACAGTGAATTCCAGAGCTGCTGAAAGGATTGCCAGAGTACTTGCTTCCGAATGGAGCCACACAGCTTACACAGCTAGAAGAATCTTAACAGGTGCTCAGCTGAAGACTTCACCAATTCAACTCAGTTTGTCAAAATCTATGCATATCGGAAAGGTGTTGAGGAAATCGGCTGATCCTATAAAGGTTGTATTGAGGGAAACAGGCGGTTTCAAACTTTTTGAAGGCGTTGTGAACTTTGCTGAGCGCAAAACTAAAGCGGGCTTCACATTTGTAGACGTAAAACTTCGCGGAAAAAATGAATATGCAGGAATCATGTTTGAATTTAAAGCAAAGAATGAAATATTAGCAGCCCATAGGGATGGAAATCTTGCTGCAATCGCCCCAGACATTATCACTTCGGTACATCCTGAAACAGGCAAATGTATAACTGCAGAAAAGATTATGCAAGGCGATAGAATAGTCGTTTTAGGATTGCCAGCTCCTAAGAAATGGAAAACGAGAAAAGGATTGAAGTTATGGAAGGACGCTCTTCAAAGGTCAAACATATTTGATGAATATTTACCAATTGAACAGATAGGTTAAATATGGAACTCTAAAATCTATTCTTAGTGAAACTGATGATGACCGGTTTTACGTGCATAAGCGTAACCATTAGGCAGCATAGCATCTTATATAAAGCAATCTTAGAATAAGGGAAAGCTGGGAAGGTGACAAAGACTTGTCAAAAATAAAAGTGGCTTTAATAGGTGTTGGAAACTGTGCCTCCGCATTTGTTCAAGGTTTGCAGTACTATAGCAATTGCGAAAGAGTGGAAGAAAGTATCGGACTGCGCAACCTATTTCTCGGAGGTTTCCATCCAAGAGACATCCAAATAGTTACAGTCTTTGACATTGACAGACGGAAAGTTGGAAAGGACTTATCTGACGCTATCTTTGCATCACCGAATAACACGTTAAAACTCATTGATGCCCCAAAAACTAATGTCACGGTACGGAAAGGTCCAATCCTAGATGGAATAAGCAATTATGCAAAGAATATCGTGCAAATAAGCGACCTGCCCGAAGTAAATGTTGCAGACACTCTAAAAGAGACAAAAGCTGAAATCGTGGTCAATTTGCTTCCAAGTGGAGCAGTTAAGGCTTCTCAATGGTATGCTGAACAGACATTAAGTGCAGGATGCGCCTTTGTCAATGTTACACCAGTTTCTATTGCCAGTGATGTAGTGTGGGCTGAACGTTTCAAAGAGGCGGGGTTGCCACTTGTAGGTGACGATTTAATTGATCAAGTGGGTGCAACAACTCTGCATAAAACTTTGCTTAGGTTGCTCTCAATGCATGGAGTTCGCATAACCGAAACTTATCAGCTTGACGTTGGCGGAGGTACCGAATCCTTAGAAACTCTGGAGCGGACAAGAGATGTTAAGCGGACTGTCAAAACAAAATCTGTTGAAACAGCACTACCATACAAAGCTGATGTCGTGGCTGGTTCCACAGATTATGTTGACTTCTTGCAGAATAGACGAGACAGTTATTTCTGGATCAAAGGGTTTTACTTCTGTAAAGTGCCAATGCATATAGATTTGAGACTCTCAACGGTTGACGCGCCGAATGCTGGTTCTGCACTATTTGATGTGATAAGGGCTGTGAAAATTGCATTCAACAGAAGAATGAAAGGGGTAATATTGCCTGTTTCCGCTTACGCTTTTAAACATCCACCTCAACTGTTGACGCTGGAAATTGCTGAAAAGAAATTCGCCAGTTACATAACTGAGAATGGATGAGCAGAGGTTATTCTTTACAGAGTTTTTCTAATTCACCAATTATCTTGTCCTTTACTCCATTCTGCTTCATTTTTTCTTTTAACAAAGTTATCGTTTTTACTGGAGTTGGGTTTACACCTCGCAATAAGGCTAAATATAGGGTTGTGAGATCGCCAATGTATATAGTAGATAACATCTTAGCTAGCGCACTTTCGCCAAGACTCCAAACTTCAAAAATCTTCTCTGGTCCTTCAGACATCAGCTCTTTTGTAACTTCAATTCTCCGTCTTATCTCATTTGGTTCATCCTTGTCTCGAATAAAAATTGTGGAGAAACAGCTTGCAAGTTCTTTCTCTGTTTCCCAACCCACAATTTCATTATGGTCAAGCTCTGGAAAGAACTCCCATTTGGAAGGAATCTTGCTGTTTTCATTAAACTCTTGTTTATAACGCTGTGCAACAGCACGATAAATTCCAAAGCCATAGATAATAGGAACAGTCCCTTCAATTCCCGAAGCCAATTTTTTAGAAAAATTGTCACCAAGAGGTTTTTCAGGTGAATTCTCATCTTTAACTTGCTTCATAATTCTAATGGCTTCAGAAATTTCAGAGTCAACATCAGAAACCAAACCGAGCTTTTCTAGGAATATCGGCATAGGCAGAAACAAAAAGGGAAGACCAGCGCGTGATTGAGGAATCCAAGAAGGCACCTGCAAATATGGTAACCTTAGCTTTTCGGCAAACTCTAGTAGCTTTCCCCCAGAGACTATACAAAAAGTCATGCAGTTCCTTTTGATTGCATCTAAAAGCACGCTTAGGGCTTCTTCTGTTTCTCCAGAATAGGATATAACAAACACTAAGGTCTTCTTGTTCGCATAAGCTGGTAATGAATATTCCCTGCATACTTCAACTGGAACATGGATTTTGTTCTTTGTCCAGTCTTTTAGCAGTTCTCCGCCGATCGCTGAGCCGCCCATACCAGCAATGATTATTGTTCTAGGTTTTGGGTAATCGATAGAAACAGCTCTAGCCAGTTTTGTTGCTTCCCAGCAATGTTGAGGGGCTTCAAGGCAAAAGGAAAGCATATCATCTTTGTCAACTCTCTTAATTTCAATAGGATTGTCCAAAATTTCCTTTGACAATCTTCATTCGCCTTCTTGTCTAACCACAGACTTCTATCTTTTTCTAACATTTAAACAAAAGGTTAAACATGGGTTTTAAAGATTTTTATTCATGAAAAATGTTTCAATTACCAAGAGCGGAAAGAGAATTGCGTAAGAAAGAGGTTATCATCGCTATACCTGCTTCCATTGTTTCTGATGTACCTCATTTAAGGGAGAAAACTTCGAAGATTGGTATGATTGGCAGAGCCGCTGCGATTTTTAGAGTTCATGAAATCATAATTTACTCAGACAATCCACACATTAATCAGGCTGCAGATATGAATCTGATTGCAACGTTACTTGCTTACATGGAAGCTCCGCAATATCTGCGGAAAAGACTTTTCAAACTCAGATCAGAACTGCGATACGCTGGTGTACTTCCGCCACTGCGAACGCCACATCATCCTATAAGCAACAAAATGAAAAACCTGAAAGTTGGTGAACACCGCGAAGGCATTGTTTTATTCCAAAGGAAGGCAGGTGTGCTCGTAGACATAGGTGTCGAAAAACCAGCATTAATTCCAAATACACAACTACCAATCGGAAAACGAGTTACCATCAGAATTACAGAAGTTGATAAACATATTAAGGCTAAACTAGTAACACATAAAGAGATACCTGAATATTGGGGTTACACAGTCACAGCAAGAAACTTGTCCCTAGGAAAAATATTGAAAACCAGATGTTTCGACCTAACAATCGCTACTTCCAAATATGGCATCCAGCTTGTCAATGTTGTTGAAGAGATAGTTGAAAAATGGAAAAAAGCGGATACGATCCTCATAGCTTTTGGAGCTCCTGCACAAGGACTTTACGAAATAGCAAAACAAGAGAAACTTGACTTAGAGAGAATTTCAGATTTAGTCGTTAACACTATTCATGCACAAGGAACAGAAACCATCCGAACCGAAGAAGCACTCATCGCTTCTTTAGCTGTTCTAAACCATTGTTTAAATCGTTAGGGGTAAAATTTCACCATGAGATGGTGATCCCCCACGCGCTTAGCCTAAGAGTACACGGTACTCTTAACCTGTATAGATAAATGTAAAACCTCATTTCTCGTATTCTCTTGATTTCTCCTTTCTTTTTATACATGAAATTTTTCTGTGTATATGCAGGTATTAGCGATAAAGTTTTCAGAATTTTAGAAGAGTAACCGGAATCGGAAAAGATATTTCGAAGTGTAAAGAGATAAATGTATGTTTTTCGTATGTGCGTGTATGTATTTCGATGTTGCAATGCCTTTAACATTTTTCACAATTACTATGATAGCTATGTTCTTAAGCAAGAAAGTTGAGAGGAAGTTTAAGTCCACATTTGAAGAGAGGGAGTTTCGTATTCGAGATGCGGTTTTTCTTGTTGTTGCAATGGGTGTGACTGTTTCCTTGATTGTTTTCATTCCACAAATGGCTGTTATGATGATTTTTCTCTTCTCCTACTCAATGCTGCTGTTCATATTTACATATCTCTTTTCAGACCTGCAAAAGGCAGAAGCCAAAATTTTTTGTTCAGTTTCTCTTGTAGTCAGTTTCCTTATAGCCACAATTAGCCTAATCAGCTTTGGTGTAAACAGTACGATTGCCTATGGAGCCTTAGCCTTCTACTGTCTCTTCGTCTTTGCATTCTTGGCATTATTGTATGAAAACATTAGAATTAGTACAGAAGAAAGATGGTATTTGGCAGTTTTGCCACCCTCATCTTTCATATGCCTCTACCTGTTTTTCAGCAGAACCACTCTATGGTTTCCTTATCTACTAGACATGTTTGGAACAATATTTGCAGTTCTGATCATTCTTTACTTAGGAAGCCTATTCACATGGAAGGCTACTCTCATCTTTGTTGGGCTTCTTACTGTTATGGACGTAATTCTAGTCTTATTTACGGGGTCAATGGTTTCTGCAGCAAGGCATGTTTCAGGTCTCAGGCTTCCAATGTTAATTTCGGTGCCAACTGTTCCAGCAATCTTGACGGAATGGGGTGTGCTTTACATGTCTTTAGGTTTAGGTGACTTTTTCTTTGCAGGAATCATTGGTATACAAACTCTTAAGAAGTTCGGGAGGGATTTTGCAGTATTATCCATTATCGCGATGTCCTTATCCTTCTTTGTCTATGAAACCTTTATGCTCAATTATGGATGGCAAGCGTTTCCCGGCACCTTGATGATTATCTGTGGATGGCTACCACTAATACTCTGGAAATGGATAGATATTAGAAAAACAAATAAAACGTGATGGAGAAAATTATGTAATTGATTGAGCTGTGCACACTTTAACCGAATAATGCTCCTAATCCTTCGAGAGCTTCTTCTTCTTTGGCTTTTTCTTCTTCATCCTTCTCTTTCTTCCCTTTTTCTGCTGGTTTAGATTCTGTTGCTGGTGCAGCCGCTGCCGGTGTTGCCGTGGCAGCCATCATTGTTGGAGCGGATTTTATTGCTTCGTCAATGTCAACTTCAGACAATGAAGCAACTAAAGCTTTAATTCTCGTGTCATCCGCATCTATACCTGCAGCTGACAAAACCTTCGACAAGTTCTTCTCATTCAATTCCTTCCCAGCCTTATGAAGAAGCATCGCAGCATAAACATATTTCATACCCTTTCACCTCTCCACCCAACTATTTTAACCTTTTTCACTTCTCTTTAACAAGTGTAATCCTTTCATCCAGAAGCAACGGTTCACTATTCTTAGATGTTTTATTGGTTAGATCATCTGTTGTTTGCATTGCATATTCATCTTCACTATAAACGTCTTTACTGTGAAATGGTTGGCCAAAATATAAATATTTGGCCCAAAAGTTTTGTGTTCTCATAATACTAAGGAAAACAAACGGACTCTTCAATGATAGGAAAAGGTAAAAACATTTCTAGCTTAACTCAAATTTGATTTAGAACATTTTCAGTCAGCTCATTTTTCAGGATAGTCGAATATGTAAAGTTCTGTGAAATATGGAAGCTCATCTAGGATGGAAACGAAGAGCTGATAGACTTAGCCGATTACATTGCGAACGTCAATACCATTCTTTCAAAGTTTAATATGTTTCATGCTGAAGACAAAGATTGTGCACCTATATCAAAAATAGCGCGCATTGAGCTAGGAGTTTCACTAAATTCTAACAGAACTATATTTTGCTAGTTTGTTAGGCTATGGTCGTTATTTTTCTTCTAGTTCTTTTTTATATCTGAGTCTTTGCTTTTTGTAGTATGATGCAGCGAAATAGCCTACTACTATTAAGCAGCTGGCTATTAGAAATACTGCGAATTGGCTTGAATTAGCAATTCCATATATATAGATGATGAAGCCGATTGGCATGAGTATCCATGCGGCGACTTCAAAAAATTTTAGCTGCATTATTCTTTGCTGCAATCTTTCTTCCTCGCTTAGAGGTACATACTCTTTTTCCATGTCATCAAGTACTTTCTTCCACAAATATGTGAATAGTATAATTACGCTCACAACAAGTAGCCACCACCAGATTGGTGGCATAGGCAGTTCCCAAGTTGACAGTTTGGATGCTTCCTGTATGATTATTTTTTACTAAGTTTCATTATTAGTCATTATCTTCTGAATTATAAGTATTCACATATACAGAAATATGCGTACTCTGGATTCTGTCTAGTCGGAAAGCATAGTGCAAAATATAATGTAACACCATGTACTCTTTATTGGTGTTTTTGTGTTCCCTTTGGTTTCGTGATTACATCTCCTGTTAGATTTAAAATTCTGCAACAAAGCCAACTGTCCGCGAATAATCTTGAAAAATTGAGAATTGAAGGAAATGCAAATGTGACAAGGAAGAAGTTAAAAACATGGTAGAACACGGTTATAACTGTACTCGACCTAGGCAAATAGCTATTTGATAGAACTTCACTTTTTTTTGCGTCCTGAAAGGAATATAACTCCAGGAGCTACTATTGAAAGGGCAAAAATCATTCCCCAAATAATGATGGATCTCCAAGGATTTGGGAGACTATGTGCAAAGGCATAAATAACCATATAAGCAAGCCACCCTGCAACTGCGAGCGTTGGTATCCAAGTTTCATACCAACTCAGAATTTTTTTCATCAATCGCAATCCATCAACGAAATCTCTAACTACTTTTTTTATGTTACCACTGCCTCTTTCTTCTCCCAAGTTTATCTCACGCTTAGCCTAAGTCTAAATTATATGAAAAAGAGAATTTATATCTATTGTTTCTCTTTGTGATCAATATAAACTTAATCCTAAGTAGTGCAACAAAAGAAATCCGTTGTTGAAATCGCCTATTCTTTAATTAAGGTTTGCTAGGTTTTTCTTATGTGTTTGTAGTCGCCACAGACTTGTCTAATGCGTCAATTACTTCATCATTTTTCAGGTAAAATGGTTCATTTCATCTTTCTTCCCGAACCTAGGAACTGTTAAAATATACTTCTCTAACAGATGTATCAATAATGTTGACCGAGCCAACTTTGCTAGTTCTTGATAGACACATCTCGGCTACTTAGATATCTTTCTACTCAAGTTCAACATTTCAGCCTGTGCTTTTCTAATCAAGTCTTTTATTGTTTCTTTGGTAGATACAGCTGCATTCACTGCAAGTGTGTAAGCTTCTTGGTGGGCGGTTTGCACTAGTATTTCCAAGTTCTCCGTTGTTGGATAGGCTATGCTCAGAGATAATGCGAAGGCGTTTACATGGGCGTTCTTAACATTTTGTCTAATTTCATCTACGTTTATCTGAAGCTGTTCTTCAGTTATTATTGACCCGTCGTCATAAGCCACTTTCATTGCAAGTCCGGCTTCAACCGGTTTTATTCCAAGCTTTGATAGGATGACTGCAAGTCTCAATGATATAACTTCAGCTTCCTTAACGACCAGAGTATTCTTGGTTATCCACACGCTTCCAGACTCTATTCTTGTAGGCAAGCCTACAGCGTTGAACTGTCCAATTATTGGTCCTGGTGGCTGTCCAGTGTTTCCAGCTGGAACTATTACATCGAAGGCTGCTATGTCGCCAGACTTGGCTGTTGTTTTAATCTTACTCTTTTTCAGGAGTAGTGCAAGCTTGAAAGGGTTCAAGTTAGTAAATAGATAAAGGTTTGACCCTGTTAGATGTTCCAGAAGTTTTTTGACTTCGGGTTTTTCTTTACAGTTCTCAATAGCCCTTTTCATCAGTGTGTTTTTTATGACTTGCATGTAGACTTTGTCCGCCAAGTTTTTCTTAAATCTCTGCAGTTGAGGTGCCCTAACCTTCTGTAAGCTGGCTATTCCGACAACCTTGTGGTTTTCTATTTGCTTGGTCGTTGCTTCAACTTCACTGATTTTCTTCTGCAAAACTTGTTGGGATGGCATTTGTCTTCCTCCATCAATGCACCTTTACTGGTGTGCCCATAGATATTTTTAGATAGATGGATTTGATGTTTCCCATTCCTCTTTTGAGTTTTCTTGTTATAGCCCTTAAAGTCACTTGAATGTTTTCAGCTATTTCTTCTTCTTTCATGCTTTCAGTGCCAACTCTGCATTGAAGTATTGGTTGATTACGAGTCCTTACTGAAATCATTTTACGATATCTCTTCATCAAATCTGTTATGTCAGCTGTTGGCGAAACAGGCATAGGCATCTTTCCTCTAGGACCTAGAATGGGCCCTAGGACCTTGCCCACAGAGGGCATCAAAGGAGCCTCAGCCAAGAAGAAGTCATATTCATTCGCTATTTTTCGCAATTCTTTCTTTTTACCAGCCAATTCTCCAAGTTCATCTCTTCCAATAACAAGGTTTGCATCTGCCTTTTTCGCTTTGAAAGCTAATTCTCCTGTGGCGATAACACATAGCTTATTCATCTTCTTGGACGATGAATACGGTAGTTCTATTTGTTCTCGAATTTTGCCTTCAGGCGATTTCATGTCAATGTTTTTCAAATTTAAAATTAGTTCTACCGATTGGGTGAAGTTTCTTTTCTTTGATTTTTCTTTTGCTTCTTTAATCGCATTCATGATTGTTTTTTGGTTCAGGGACATCTTAAGGGGCCTCGTAGCAATGAGGAAAGGTAATGCAGTTATAAAAATATTCTCTTATTTCTCATTCTCACTGAATAGTTGATCATATTTGCCTTCGGCGATCTCTTTTTGCATTTCTTGTGGATCTTTGCCTTCAATTGTAACACCCATGCTCACACAGCTTCCGATCACTTCTTTTGTTGCGGCTTTCAAGGTTTTTGCCAAGAACTTCTCACGTTTAAGCTTGGATATTTGTATGACTTGTTCCATCGTAAGACTTCCAACCTTCTCAGTGCTAGGTGTTCCTGAACCTTTCTCAATTTTGAGGGTTTTTATTATAAGGGCGGATGTTGTAGGCGTTCCAACCTCAACTTCAAACTCTTTGGTTTCACTATCGACAGTGATCTTGACAGGAACTTTCATTCCAGAATAATCTTTTGTGAGTTCATTGATCTTGTTCACAATTGCCAGTATGTTCACACCTAATGGACCTAAAGTCGATCCTAAGGCTGGTCCAGCTGTTGCTTTTCCTCCACTTACAAGCAAGTCTACAACTTTTTTCTCGCTCATCTAAGATTCACCGCTTTCTATCTCCGCTTTCTCTACTAACTTGACATAGTCAGAGTGAACAGTTATTGGCAACGTGAAAGTTGCTTCTAACAATTCAAGTGTGACCTCCTCCTTAACCTTGTTGATGCGAGTTATTTTTGCGCGCATTCCTTTGAATGGTCCACCGGTCACTTCCACGATGTCATTTTCACTGAGTTCTTCAATTATTGGTTTTCTAACAATATATCTTGTAACTTCCGAGAAGCTCACCATACCTGGAACCCTTGATCGTACATGTCTTATACCTGCTATAGCTTCTTCCACGAAGTGTGGGCCATCAGCTTCTATAAAAACGTAACCTCGCAAAGTCTCTGGAACAAGAATCGCTTTTAGCGGTATTTTTTTCATTTTAGACTTTGCAGCAACAAGTTCAGCCACATTTCTCTCCTGACCCGTTGTTGTTCGTACCGCAAAAATTTTTGTTTCTGGTTTTTCCTCGGTTTTCTCCATAAATTTCTTCCTCTTAACTTGCAGAGACCCCGCCTTGCTGCAGAACCGAAGACAACAATTTTATGATGAACCCTATTAATCCAACTGCACCTATGCCTAGAAAGCACATTTTGATTGATAGCCAAAGCTCACTTTTCCCTGGTTTTACAGCTAACTTTAATGTTCTTGAACATTGAGATAGGAATGATCTGAGATTCATGGTTCATCGCACACTCAACATTTCAACATAATATAAGTGTTGCTGTCGCTGTTGGCTTTGATAGATAAATCTGAACAGTTCTATTAACTTTTTCCTTCGAAACGTTAAAAGCCTATTTCACATGCTTGGCTTTCTTGAAGGGTATTTCTGTCTTCCTGAGCATATTAACAAGCTGGGATTTATATTTGCCTTTGATTCCTTTCCAATCTAAAACTATCAACTCAACCTTTTCCAATGTTTTCTCTATGCATTGCTTGAGAATCTGCAAATTTATGTTTTGAATGGCATATTTTGGAATTATATGGCTGAAAGCCAAATCGTTCTCTAACACAATTTTCGTGAATTTCCTGTTGTAGTGAGGCCCGCCTATTCCAATCACTGCTTTGGCTGGGAAATTGCCGAACCTTGAGATGGACTCCATAGTTGCGTGGGCAACAGCTTCAGCTGCTTCTAAATCATTCCATTGGCTAGGTGAACTGCCGAGTTCAGCGAACATTGTTGATACGTCTAATGAAGGGCCGTGATGAGTACACTCGTAAGATACTTCGTAGTCAAGTTGCATCTCTTCTTTTAGGCGCATCATAGCTTTTAAAGCGTCCCTCATAGCGTTTGCAGGTGAAACAGAAACTTCATTAGGCAGTCCACCAGCTTCTGCAGCTCCCAAGTTACCTGGAGTGTGGACTGAAAGTGTTGGAGTTCCGCTGACACTACTATGTCTGGAAATGAAGATTATCAGTTGAGAATCTGGAAAGAAATCAGTTATGTTCTGTGCATTCACAGATTGTTCGTTTAGAGTCACAAGCTTGACATTTTTACTGTTCACTTTAAGCGCGTAGATTGGGTTCCCCTGAAAGGTCTCTTCTACCTCATTGAAATCATAGTGACTTAAGACCTGTTTCTTAATGTTTATGCTTGCCTCGTCCTTAATTGAAGCCACAATTAGAATCAAGTTACACTCCCTCAATGCAGATGCAGACAACTATCAAATAAATCCCGCAAAGCTTATAATTGTTAGAATCTGATGAAGCTTGAAACTGAGAGGTGAAAGTATGCACTTGATTAATTTTAAGGATATTGAAGGACGACATCTTATGGAGATAATTGATAAGGGTATTGAAGTTAAGCGTAACCCAGAAAAATATCGGAGTTCTTTGAATGGTAAATCTTTGGCCATGATTTTTCAGAAAACCTCGACGAGGACAAGGGTGTCCTTTGAGGTGGCTATGACCCAGCTTGGTGGTCATGCTCTTTACATAGATTGGAGAACAACTAATTTTGCTATAGCCGATATATCTGACGAGACGCAGTATCTGTCTCGTAACATTGACTGTATAATGGCGAGATTGAAGAAAAATTCTGACCTGCAGATTATGACTGAGGCTTCCCGTGTTCCAGTAATTAATGGCTGCGATGAAAGATATCATCCAACCCAAGCCATAGCTGATTTGATAACGATGAAAGAAAAGAAGGATGTGCTGAACGGAGTGAAGCTGGTTTACATAGGCGTCCACAACAACGTTTGCAATTCACTTATTGAAGGATGTACAAAAACGGGAGTTAAAATCACCACTGTGACACCTATATTTAATGAACCTTCAAGGGATGATGAACTTATTGAAAATGCCAGAAAGGCAGGGTTATACGAGACTACATTAGATGTCAAGCAAGCTGTCAAAGATGCAGATTTCGTTTACACAGATACATGGGTTGACATGGAATTCATCCTAGACCAAGAATATGCCGTAGAAAAAGAGAAACGTGTTAAACTGATGATGCCCTACCAGATAAACAAAGAACTGTTGAAGGGAAACGATGCTTGGATAATGCATGACATGCCCATACATCGAGGCTACGAAGTAAGCCAAGATATAGTTGAAAATCCAAAATCTATAATATATGAACAAAGTGAAAACAGGCTGTATTCAGCAAAGGCAATACTGCTAAAGCTTTTGGGAAAATTTTAGATTATTTTTATATGATGTTTCATCAATGCTCATCAGTGTTTCTTCATGTAATCAGGTTTGACTAAAGCTCTATCGTCCGTGAGTTTTGGAAGTCTTATGTGTTTTGAATCATTTACCAGCGCACTAGAGAATATTGATTTTTTGCGCGAATACATGACAAATGATATAAGCATATCCAATTCCACATGCCTAATCTGTTGTCAGATAGATTTCACAGCATAAATGTTTGTGATAGCCTTGATAAAGGAGATAATTGAGAATCTGGTCAAATTCATTAAGCGGCAGCCGAAACCATTCAGAGTCAACATGATCAGAGCAGCTGCTGGTTCTTTCCTAGATAACCTGACTGGACAATTTCGCTCTGTATACATTCTCAGATTAGGCGCAACACCTTTCCAGTTGGGTATAGTGACCAGTATAGCTGGAATCTCAGGAACGGCTATAGCCTTGCCAACTGGATGGTTAGCAGACAAACATGGAATTAGGAAAATGTTTCTGACAGCAATCCCACTCATGGTTCTTAGCTCCCTACTTTTTGCCGTAGCTCTCGATTGGATAACCACAATTCCCGCTATGCTTCTTGCTATGTTAGGCTTTCAACTGTTAGGAACAGCGTGTCCGATGGTGTGCGGCACCTATCTAAAAAGTGAGGAGAGAGCTACAGGAAAACAGATGTGTGACACCATTTCAGCAATTCCAACTCTGATTGCTCCAATAGTAGCAGCAGGGTTAATAACGAAGTTTGGCGGGTTAAATGCGGAAGGAATTCGTCCTCTTTTCTTCTTGCAAGCCTTAGGATATACGCTGGTTCTCGGTTTCACATACAAATTTTATTTTGATACTCTAGAAATGAAAGCATCTTCCATCTTTTCAGGGTTCACTCGCAGTATAGGTGAAGTCTTCAAGATAGGCGTTGCGGCAAAACCTTGGATATTATACATCTTTCTATCGTCTACTACGCTTTACACAAGCGTAACATATCTTTACGCCTTTGTCACCGAAATAAAACATGGAAACGAATTTGTTGTAGGAGGTATGACTGCAGCATCGATGATACTGCCTTTACTGATTTCTCTTTTGCTAGGAAGAGCAGCAGACACATTTGGAAGAAAGAAAGTGCTGTACATAACCATTCCCTTATACTGCACATCGATACTGCTACTAATATGCGCCCCAAATATAACAACACTTCTAATCTCAGGAGTATTACAGGGATTCTACCTTTTATCAGCTGTAACCCAAGGAGCAATTACAGCCGAATTAGTACCGACTTCTCTTCTGGGAAGATGGTACGGTATACTAAACCTTCTTAGAGGATTAGCAAGTGTTACAGCTCCAATAATCGGCGGTTTCATTTGGACAACAATAGGCCCTAATTATGTCTTCTTCTTCATGATTCTAACCGAGACATCAAAAATGATCATTCTTTGGTTGGCAATACCTGAAACACTCAAAAGCCCGCAGGTTACCCAGTAGCAGTCTACAAAAGCCAAATAGCGCACGTTACGGGCGGGATTAACCTAAAAATTTATTCTGTCCATATTCAAAAAGGATGTGAACTGCGGGTCTGTCTCTCCGAAATGTCTTGCTACTAGACCTAAAATTTTCATGTCCATTATTTGCGCGCTACTGCAAAATAACTCTTAAACACCAATTAATAAAACCAAGGGCGCATACACTATTTTTTATTGGAAAATATGGACGTCAACTATTTCAGTATCATCTGCACGAATTTTTCTGGTTTGAATTCTTCTAAGTCATCATAATTCTGTCCTACTCCGACGAAGATTATTGGTTTTTTCGTCACATATGTTACGCTTAATGCTGAGCCTCCGTTGACATCAGCATCCACTTTAGTCAGTATTGTTGCATCTATGCCCACGCTTTTATGAAATTCTTCCGCCTGCATAACCGCGTCGTTTCCCGTGAGTGAATCAACGGTTAAAATCGTCAGGTCTGGCTTCACAATTCGCTTGATTTTTGCAAGTTCGTTCATCAAGTTCCGGTTTGTCTGTATCCTGCCAGCAGTATCTATCAAGACAACATTTATTCCATGCGCTTTAGCGTGGCTAACTGTGTCATAAGCCACAGCAGCAGGATCGGCGCCATATTTGTGTTTAATCATGCGTATGCCCAGTCGTTTTGCATGTTCTTCTAGTTGTTCGATGGAACCAGCTCGGTAGGTGTCACTGCAAGATAGAACTACAGAGTAGTCTTTCCTCTTCAGAAATTGTGCGATCTTGGCTATGGTTGTTGTTTTTCCTGTGCCGTTTATGCCCACAAAAACTATGATGCATGGTTCTCCTTTTTTCCGTTCTTCTTCTACAGCCATTAACAAGTCTGTTTTATCATTCGTAAGCATAGTTTCTAAGAGTATTTCGCGAAGATTTGCCTTCACGATTTTTCTACGGTCCTCAAGCTTTTTTACTTGAACTCCGTCTAAGCGTTTTTCCATTTCATCGCATATCCGCTCAGCCACTGGAAAAGCGACATCATTTTCTATCAGGTTCAACCTGAAGTCTGCAAGTACTGGACGTAGTTTCTCAGCTGTAAGCTCTGTAGTTGTAATCTTGTTTACGAGTCCGCTTAGTCCTGACTTCAGCTTCTCAAACATTGCTTGAGGGTTTCCCCTTTCTAAGTTCATCCGCTACCTCTTCAAGTTTCGCTCGGTCCTCATCTATCTTCTGTGCAACCTGCGTAAAACGCTGCTGAATCGAATTTCTAGTTTTTCCCAAGCCTTCCAAACGTTTTTTGATTACTTCCTTTGCTTCTGGGAAAGTTTTCTCGATAGATACTCCTGCTCCCATTCCAACAATCGCTTTGTCTGAATCATGAAGTTTTGCTTTAATGTAGGAGTTGCCTCCTATCGGTATAAGAAGCTCGGAACCTACTTTCTTTTCTTCCAAACCTTCCAAGGTTGTGTTTGCATATGTCAAGTCTGTTATGGCAGCGTTCACCATATTCATTCTTGATTGCAAAGCTTGTGCCGTCTCTTCAAGAAACCGTATTTCAATGCTTAACCTTCGGAATTCCTCTTCAACTTCACTCGCCAACTTCTTCTTCTCCAGCAACGAGTTTTTTCAACAGAGAATTCTCTATCTCTTCAGGTGGAACTTCCTCAACCTTTGATATCTCTATATGAAAACGTTTCACACGATGTCTACTGCCCAACTCAGCGTAAACTTTTTCTACAGCATGCTCACGCTTGAGAGCGATAACCTCCTTTCTGAAAGAGGTTTCTAAGTTGGGCTTCCGAATCTCACCAATAATCCTGAAAACTTTCACTTCAACCATCTTCCTTCACAACATCAAAGGCATGCCCGATTATAAACATCTCGGGTCCTGTTGTCAACAATCCCACTACTGTCGCATAACAGTTTCCAATAAGACCTGTGCCAACATATGGTATCCCACAATTAATTGTGCCTACATCGACTGGAACCTTCAATACATCCTCTAAAAGTTTTCGCTCAGTATCCTTCAATAATGGATGCGCTAATACACCTTTATTTGTTGCAACAGCTAGAGACCCAACATACGGCAAGCCGGCAATTTCTCCTTCTATCACTTCAACACACAAAGTCTCAGAAACTTCCTTAATTTCCGACGGTTTCAATCGCGGGTCAACGATTGCACCGTGATCGTTTGCCAAAACCATGTTTCCATACGCGGTTCTCCTAGTTTCCATAACTGTTATATTTCCTTTGAAAACAGATCGCAAAGTCTCAATTTCACCGTCTCGAACAAAGTGTGGTAGCAGCATCCCATTTGAGTTTGCACATGCAAGCACGCCAGCAAGAATGGACCCGCCGATTGTTGTATGAACTAGCTTAACCTTTAACCATTTTCTAAATTCTTCAGCTTTTCTAAGCAGAATCCATTTTGGAACAATAATAATATTATCGGTGGCAAGCAAGTACACACCTATGCTTGGACTTCCAACGAGACTGGATTGGTAGATAGCCAAGAATCAGCCTCCTTCAACCAAACAGAGTACAGATGAAAATATTACCCGCAAATTCCAACCTTTCTATACTACTACTCTTCACAAGCGGTATCCTATGTCTACCAGCAATATCAGATGACCTTAACATTAAGCCTCGCCTTCCTTCAAAATGCCTTAAGAGTTATTAATCTATTTCTGTAACTGTTCACTACCTTTTTCCAGATTCATCCTAAGCACCATATACCAGTGAATCCTCAGATGCTGAGGACTTTTAATGATTCACTTCTAAATGCGCATGTTGATGCAAACATTGAAGCCTATAAATTAGTTGAAGCAAGAGCTAAATATACGACAGGTGAACACAACGACGGCGTTAAAATCTTCATAAAACAAAAAATAACATATCTTATTCAGCCAGATAAACAGTAACGTTGCCTTTTACATCCCTTGCAGCCCTAACACGAACTTTTCTTGGAGGCTTCTGTATTCCCCTTCTCCAAATCCTTTCATTCACTTCATTGCTAATGATAAGTTTTTTAGGCTCTTCTTCCTCCACAAGTTCCCCTTCAACCATAAGCTTCATATGCCTATTTACAAAATCTCTAATTATTCTCATAGCCTTAGGCACTCTTTTTTGAGCTGGTGCAATCCACGCTTCGCCTAAGGGAATTGTGTACAGTCTCTCTTCAACAATCTCTTCTTCAGCTTCTTCTTGAGGCAGTGGTTCAATCTCTTCTTCCACAGAAGGAAGCTCCTCTTCAGCTTCAACTTTTTCTTCTTCAGTTTCTTTGACTTCTTCTTCCTTCGCCAAGGTTTCCGTATCCTCTTCTACTTCCTCAACTGCCTTTTCAACTGGTTTTTCTTCTCCGTTTTCTTCCACTTTCTCCTCGTCTGTCACCTTGTCTTCCTTCATCATACGGTTCCCCCTAAGCCTTTATCTTTCTATTTCTCCATCGTCTTCTCTTTGGATGTGTTCTGAATTTTCCACCTGTCTTAGCGATAACCCATGCTGGAACCGATTTATTCTGTTTTCCTGCTTTCGATAGCCTCCGCTTCTTCGCCGTAGGTTTGTTCCTAGTCATTTTATCTTCTCCTTATTTTTATTTCACGCTTTCGAGCTTGTAATTGAATTAATATCTGTTTTAACCGATTATCAGTCAACGGTATTGGTGTCTTCCCCTGCTGCGCTAGTTGAATCAGCTGTAACTCTAGTTGAGAAGTGAATTCTGGCTTAACCATCTTCAAATTTGCAAGTCTCTGCCTGGCTTCTGGCGTCAATATGCTTCTAAGCAAAGCCTGCTTCTGCAATTCCAGTTGCTGCTGCATTTGAGCATTTCTTTGCTCATCAGCTGTTCCCCGCTGCAATTCCAATAGTCTTCTTCTCCGAATTTCCTCCAGTTCGTCCTCCGACATTTCAGACACCTTTCTATTTCTTCTAGAATATCTTCAGCTCAGGGATTTCTTTCACCACTTCTTTTTTCACTGCTTCAGCTGATTCCCTCAAGAGTTTTCTTCCCTCTTTTGTCACTCGTCTTCCGCGGTTGCTGAAAATTTCTGAAAAGCCTGCGGCTTCTAGCTGCTGTAAGGCTGTTCTTATTATTGCTCCACTTGCTTTGGTTGCATGCTCGGGACGTACACCGTAATCCTTTCTTCCTCCATACCCAGCTCTCAATCTCTCTACGCCTATGGGACCGTGAACATAGATTTTCCGTAACAAGGAGGCGCATCGAATGTACCACCATTCGGGGTTTTGTGGTGGTTTTTCAGCATGTGTGCCTGTTTTTGTGATGCTGGCCCATGGTGGTGGCGTTATTTTGTCCACATTATCTTTTAGATAATCGGCTAGTTTTTTGATGAGTTTGGATGCTGGAACATCATAAGGAGTTGTCAAGATTTTTTATCCTCTTACTTTTCCATCAGTAAAATCATGAAGGCTAATATAAAGGCTTTCACTTTTTGGCACGTTTGTAAAGCATGAAAGTGTGACCCTTAACCTCAATTAATATGGCTTCTGTTTGTTCAGCTGTTCTTGAAGCAATCTGTTTGGCTTTGTATTCTTCAAGTGCACTTTTCAGAATCTTGATTTTAACCATCTCCCTTTTCTTGAGCTGTTTCTCAATTTCCTCCACCAATTCTTCTGAAACTCCGTTTTTACCAACCCATATCGTCGGTTTTTCTTCGCTTAATTTACGCTTGATTCGACGTTCTATTCCAGCAGTCAATTTAGTCATGTTTCTGTTTGCTCCTTTCTTTTTCTCAGAGGTATTCGCATCTGGTTGCCACAGTTCAAACATGAAATTGTCAAGTGTGGTTCTCTCCTCTGCTTTATACGCACACGACAGTTTACACCGGGCAAGATAAAGCTTTTACAATGTCGGCAAACCTGACGCCTATATTCTTCCGGTAAACGAATTCTAGCAGCCATCGCTACCCTCCGAGCAATGTCCACGTAGCGTTGTGCCAACAGAGAATCTTCATTAATGATTTCTTTTGCCAAACGAAAAAGTGTCTTAATACGCTGCAATGCTATATATTTGGTAGCTGCATCCATTCCTCTAAATTACTCCAATACATATATTGCTATTGAGGAAAATATCCTTTTCACTAAAAAATTTAGACCTTAGATTTCTTTCGAGTATGATTGTCTACAGGTATTCATGTCTACAACAGTCAAACGTAAATTACGAACTGTTTCGCGCGTGCTCCTCCTCATGAAATATTATCTAAGATGTGTGAGGCTTAAAGTGGATTAGGAGAGATTTGGACGCTGCTTGCAGTGGAGATTTCACCTGCATAATCCCGATTTCTTGGGGTTTTCTGTCGTCATTTGTATGAGCTTCAGGCTCATAATTCTCCGGATCGTTCCAATCTCATTCACGGAAGCATTTAAACTCAACATAAACGCTTAGTATTAATGAATTAGAGGTTTCACGATGAGTATTGAACTTCCAGAAGCCAAGATTCTTGCAGAACAGATGAATGAAGAGCTCCTAGGTAAGCGTATCAAATCGTGTCGTCTGCAAGACTGTGAGAGACTGCAAAGAATAGGAATGCTGGACAAAGACACAAAATCCTTCGATCAGCTTGTTAATGGAAAAATCGAATCCGTTATGTCTAGGGGCAATGTTATACTTGTGAAGCTCAACAATGGAATGAACCTGATTCTTGGCCCAGAGTATGGTGGCAAAATCTTCTATCATACAAGCGAGAAAACGGTTCCAAACAAGTTCCATTTGAAAGTCAATTTTGATGATGACACGGCTTTAACGGTAAGGCTCACTAGTATGGGCATCATCAACGCAATGAAAGATAAAGAGCTGAAGCAGGCTTATGTCTATAGGCGAGACTTCAATCCCGACGTACCTTCACCAGTAGATGAAGAGTTCACCTTTGAACGCTTCTCAAAACTCTTGACGGAGAATAATAGGATGCTCAAATCAGTCCTTGTGGGAAAAGACGCTGTTGTCGTGGGGCTGAGTAATAGTGCTTTCCAAGACATAATATACAGGGCTAGACTTCACCCAAAGAGGAAAGCCTCAGAACTGAGCAAAAATGAGAGGAAAGTTCTTTATGACGCGATAAAACTTATGCTTCAAGAAAGATTGCGGCTTAAGGGAAAAGACCAGTTCTACAATCTTTATGGAAGGCAAGGTGAATATATACCAGTCATGGGTCCAAACATGAAACAGCAGGCTTGTCCAGTGTGTGGGACGCCTATAGAAAAGCTGAGTGTTGGCGGAGGCCATGTATACCTCTGCCCTAACTGCCAGGTATGAAGAGTAGAGAGGTCACCAGTAAACTTCCATTTTTCC